>Ga0316204_10010009_pt1 | contig 12392 bp, 9 predicted proteins | sample 6monrhotite_MG_2_FD_205661 | JGI IMG/M metagenome (GOLD analysis project Ga0316204, IMG submission 205661) | Microbial mat bacterial communities from mineral coupon in-situ incubated in ocean water Damariscotta River, Maine, United States -... | ecosystem: Environmental > Aquatic > Marine >...
AGTACTAACATCATTCATTGGGATATGTATTGGCATTCTTATACTAATGTCGGTCGCCGATGCCTTTAGACCAGCCGGATTGGTGGCGTTGAGCGCTTATAGTAAACATGAAAACAAAACCCGGTCTGTAACCCTGATACGATTAGCTATTAATTTAGGGTTCTCTGCAGGACCTGCTTTGGGGGGACTTATTATAGCTTCGATAGGATATTACGGCTTATTTTGGATAGACGGTATTACTTGTATCCTAGCTGGAATTTTATTGATTTTTACACTTCATCCCAAGAAAGCTCGCGAAGTAGATACTCCTCAAAAGATAGAAAATCCCAAATCTGCCTATCAGGACGGTCCCTATTTACTTTTTATAGGAGCTTTGATCTTGCTCGGTTTTATTTTTGTGCAGTATTTCTCCACGGTACCTTTGTATTATAATGAAGTTCGCTCGTTGAGCGAATTCGATATTGGTTTATTGTTGGCCTTGAATGGGTTTATCATCTTTGCTTTTGAAATGCCCCTGATTAAGTACATGGAAACGAGATCTTTTTCCAAAATAACCCATATTATTTTGGGTCTTAGCCTCTATATTTTAAGTTTTATCCTTTTAAATATCGGCAGCTGGGTGGGGATTTTGGTAATAGGTATGGTCGTCATGACTCTAGGGGAAATGATCGCCTTTCCATTTTCCAATGCCTTTGCTATGGATAGATCTCGAAAAGGAAAGCAGGGAGAATATATGGCCTTGTATAGTATTTCCTTTTCTATAGCACATATTTTTGCCCACAATTCGGGTATGTTATCTATATCATATCTCGGATTTGAGGCAACCTGGTATGGGGCTGCAATTATTGGGGTATTGGGGATAATGTTACTTTTGGTGTTAAAGCGCATGTTACGATTAAAACAAAATAAGCAAAAAGCATGAACAGAATCTGTTATTTATTTTTCATTGGGCTCATGATCTACAGTTGTTCGGAACCAAAGAAAAATGTTGAGCTCAACAACGACACAAAGGAATTAAGCACCCCCTTGGAACCCAACCGATACAACGTTGCTTTTCTAATCATGGAAGGCACTTATAACACAGAGTATACTGCACCTTACGATATCTTTCAACACACACAATACCGAGCTAATATTAAGGCCATGAACACTTTTACAGTGGCGAACACCTTAGAACCAGTTAGAACATTTGAAGGTATCCGTGTGTTACCAGATTTTGATTATACCCAACCTAATCTTCCACCCATCGATATTTTGGTGGTTCCTAGTGCGGAGCACCATTTAGATTCGGATCTAGAGGACACGGTTATGATCAATTTTGTAAAAAATACAGCCAATAAAGCGCTCTATGTTACCTCTCATTGTGATGGGGCTTTTGTTCTTGCCAAAGCCGGGTTGTTAGATTCGGTAGCATCTACTACCTTCCCAAGCGACGTGACTACCTATAAAAAAATGTTTCCAAAATTAGATGTTAAAGACAGTGTGTTATTTGTTCATGATGGGAAATACATAACCTCTGCAGGAGGGGCAAAAAGTTTTGAAGCGGCTCTTTACCTATGTGAAGTAATGTATGGTAAGGAAATTGCCGTTTCTATCGCAAAAGGTTTGGTAATAGATTGGGATGTTACAACCGTTCCTTCTTTTATTCCTCAATAACATCGTATCGGGCACCCTTCAAATATTTATTTATCACAGCGTTAAACTCTGGCATAATCCTAAATAAAGCGGTGTTTTCTAGTGAATACAATTCTGCAGTATTTGTATAGCCATTTTTCAGTAACTCTTCTAAATAAAACAGGGCAGTACCAAAATCTTCATGCTTGGCACTGTCTGAGATTATGTTCAAATAATTTGTATACTCTGCTGGAGCTGTAATAGTTTTCACCATCCAAAGGAAACTTAAGGCTTCTTCATTAACCGGATTTTGAAAAAGCTCCAGATCAATATTGTCTTCAATTAGGGCATTTAGAAACCCTAATAAGCGATTCCCCATTTCCCTTTCAAGGGGTTCAGGAGATGACATATGCTTTTTTATTTCACTCATTTGATAATTCCACCACCCTAAATTATTATAGTTTAAGGTAAAAACGTCATCATTTAAGTTGTAGCGATACTCACTTCGAATAAAATATTCCTTTTGAAAGTATTTGCGTTCTTTCCGATTCTGAAGAATATACAATTTATCTTTTGTGAGTGCTTTCTTTCGGTTCTTGAGTTGATTCAAATCAACTAAGCCTTTAAATTTTATAAGCATCTCATCGGTTAAATCCAACGCCGCAGTCATGTTACTGTTACTTATAAAGCTGTTGAGATCAGAATATTCAATATTGTAAATTTTAGTTATATAAGCAGAATCTTTCTGGATATTTCCTTTTTGCATTGCTTTTAACGTGAACAATTCCAATCCTTTTTTAAGATAGCGCTTGTTTGGCCATTCCTGACCGCCATCGAAGGTCATCAAATAATTATCGAATACTTTTTTAACATAATTAGATAGAGCATAATTATTCTTTCTGGCATCCCGCATTTCCATATAGTTAAAATCGGATTTACCAACTATACCAATAAATAGGAAAGGGTTTTTCTGATCTAATAACTCCATATACGGAATTGCAGAACCACAAGACAACACTCCTTCAATCGGCCTAATAATAGAAGGTATCAAAGTTGCAAATTTAGCTCCACTAGCAATCCCAGCCGTATATGTACGTTCCTTCTGAATAGGAAACATGCTGTAGACCTTATTAAACATGCGGCTCACTATCAACATGTTCTCAGTAATAGAAAGACTGTCGTGAATATTGTTTGACGCTGCTAAAATATATCCTTGTTCTTCAGCCGCTTCCGTAAACATACTGATGACCTGCTTACCTCTTCCTTGCATATCCAACGGAAACAATACTGGCCATTTCACAGCACCATCATAACTAGTTGGAAGATAGATCGCAAAACTTTCTCCAATAGAGTCATTTACCATTACCAAGTCTTGTACTATCCCCTTTTTTATAACAAGTTCTTGGGAATAACTTAAGTAATGACAACCAACGGTAAGTATTATAAGAAGGGTTACTATTTTTTTCATAGAATCAGTTCCTCAAAAATCTGGCCAAAAATTTAAATTTGTTATTCCAAAAAATGGTTTTGTTCCTATTAGCTGGTTCTATGTCTAAGATACGCATGTTTCCATAATATACTTCATCATACAATGAAAACGGTTTAAATTATGAGTCCTATACTTTTCTTTTTTTAATAGGGGAATCGGCCACCACCTCCGATAAAATGATATGCGTCCTTGTTTCCCCATACAAGATAAGTCTGTCAATAAATTGTTCTAAATGAAATTGATCTCTCAATACAACCTCCATGATGATATTCTCATTGCCCGTTATCCGATAACAATTTACGACCTCATCTAACAAAACCACCATATCTAAAAATGGTTTTAATTTTCCCATAAACGCCTTCAATGTAATGATTGCCTTTAATTGATAGCCTGCCAGCGCATGTGACACGCTGGTATGGTACCCCTCTATAATCCCCATATCTTCCATCTTCTTTACACGCTCGGCAACAGCTGGCGGAGTTAGTCCAACCTTACGCCCAATACTTGCAAATGATTCGCGAGAATTCTCTTGTAAAGATTGTAATATGCCCCAGTTGAGTTGATCTATAGTAGTTTTCAAACTTTTTAACTATTTATTACTTATAATATAAAGCTAATTTACACATTTGCTTTATAATCCAAAGGTATTCTATGAAAATAGCACGTAATTTTAAAGTATTATAAAGCTGAGAAAGAAAAAATGCCCTATAATCATCTTGGATCTTTACCGGTCTACAAAAAAGCATTGGAATTATGCAACGTAAGCAAGGAACTGGCTTTGTACGTTTCCTACAATAAAAATATGCTTACACTTTACCAATCGCAAAGTCATAGAGATCATATTGCTGATTCACTAATGACCGATGCTGTTTTAATTCCGCAACAAATTGCCAGGGCAGAAACATCGGAATGCATGGATGATCGAATGAAGAGTGCCACGTTTATTGGCATCATGATCAGAAATATAAATTCTTATTGTAACGGACTAGAGAATGATGGTGTTCGGGAAAAAGAGTATCTAAATATGCTTCGAAAAGAGGTTCGAATTTTTAGAAGATTTTTCAAAAAATGGCGAAAATCTATTCATAACTACGGGCGTGGTGCAGATACCTGGAATTTTAATGATTACCTAGGGTAACCACCCCTTCTTCATAGTATTTAACAGTGAACACTATAATTTATAGCTATCATCCAATGGCTGTCCTTATTACATATTACGCCGGTACTGTCCTCCTACTTCAAATAAGGACTGCGTAATTTGACCTAACGAACAATATTTGGAAACTTCCATTAGTTTTTCAAAAATATTCTCATTCTTAACTGCACTCTCCTTTAATTGTTTCAAGGCACTTTCTGCAAGATCACTATTATGAAGTTTCAACGAACGAAGTGTTTCTAATTGCACTTGTTTCTCTTCTTCTGTTGCTCTAATAACTTCTGCAGGCAGTATCGTAGGAGATCCTTTAGAGCTTAAGAACGTATTTACTCCAATTATTGGAAATTCCCCGGTATGCTTTAAGGTTTCATAATACAGGCTTTCCTCCTGAATTTTAGAACGTTGATACATTGTTTCCATAGCCCCTAGCACGCCTCCTCTTTCCGTGATTCTATCGAACTCAAGTAACACAGCCTCTTCCACCAATTCGGTTAACTTTTCTATAATAAAAGACCCTTGTATGGGGTTTTCATTTTTTGTAAGTCCTAATTCCTTATTGATAATCAACTGAATTGCCATAGCTCGTCGTACAGATTCCTCTGTGGGTGTTGTTATTGCTTCATCGTACGCATTGGTATGCAACGAATTACAATTATCATAAATGGCGTAGAGTGCCTGCAATGTGGTTCGTATGTCATTAAAGTCAATTTCTTGCGCATGCAAACTGCGCCCGGAAGTCTGAATATGATATTTTAGCATTTGAGCACGCGGATCTGCTCCATATTTCTCCTTCATCGCTTTAGCCCAGATTCTTCTGGCGACTCTCCCGATAACAGCATATTCCGGATCAATTCCATTGGAAAAGAAGAACGATAAATTAGGTCCAAATTTATTAATATCCATCCCCCTACTCAAATAATACTCTACATAGGTAAATCCATTAGATAATGTAAACGCTAATTGTGTTATTGGGTTAGCCCCCGCTTCGGCTATATGATATCCCGATATAGAAACTGAGTAAAAATTACGGACCTTGTTCTCAATAAAATGTTGCTGAACATCCCCCATTAAACGAAGCGCAAACTCCGTAGAAAATATACAGGTATTCTGTGCCTGATCTTCTTTTAGAATATCTGCCTGTACGGTACCCCTAACTTCCTGGAGCGTCTTTCGTTTTATAACATCATAGACCTCAACTGGCAACACCTGATCCCCCGTTACTCCTAATAACATGAGTCCAAGTCCGTTATTCCCTTTTGGCAGTACGCCTTCATAAACAGGTTGTTTAAGGCCACTTTTCTTGAAGATCTTTTGGATGGTATTGGCGACCTGTTTTTCAAGACCTTTTTCTTTAATATATTTCTCGCAATTCTGATCAATGGCCGCATTCATAAAGAACGCCAACAACATTGGTGCCGGACCATTAATGGTCATGCTTACCGATGTCATCGGATTAGACAGATCGAATCCTGAATATAATTTTTTGGCATCATCCAAACAGCATATAGAAACTCCTGCATTGCCTATCTTCCCATAAATATCTGGCCTTTCTCCCGGGTCATGTCCATATAAGGTAACTGAATCGAAAGCAGTGGATAAACGTTTTGCCGGGGTCTCAAAACTTACATAATGAAAACGTCTGTTGGTCCGCTCTGGTCCGCCTTCCCCTGCAAACATTCTTGTTGGGTCTTCTCCGGTTCTTTTAAAAGGATATAATCCCGCCGTATAAGGAAATTCCCCAGGTACATTTTCCTGTAAATTCCAGCGAAGTAGATCCCCCCATGCTTTGTATTTAGGCAACGCTATTTTCGGAATAGGAAGATGAGATAGGGACTCGGAATGCGTATTAATTTTAATTTCCTTATCGCGTACTTTAAAAGTATAAACAGGATCTTTATATCGCTGAACTTTTCCCTGCCAGGAAATTATGGTTTGCCATAGATGTGGATCCAGATTTAATTTGATTCTATTAAACTCGGCTATCAATAATTTTACAAAGTCTAGTCGATCTTCTTTTACCGATCCTAAAATTAATTCGTCATGTAACCCCTGATCCGTAATATACTGCATCAGATTCCCCGATGTATGGCTTTTATTCCCATCTGTAGTAACAGAAGCAATGGTTTGTACTATTCCATATAGTGTTTGAGCCACGTCACTTTGACTTAACACCCTATCATCATAGGCCCTGTTACTTTCTGCTATTTCCGATAAATATCTGGTTCTGGCCGGAGGAATAATAAAACGTTTGTCTGGTTCTTCATTCTCAGCTATAAATGAAGATGACAATTGAGACTTCGCCTTTGTCTCCAGCTGGGTCATGACTGCCGTATAAAGCTTGTTCATTCCAGGATCATTAAATTGAGAAGCCATGGTCCCAAAAATTGGAAGTGATTCCTGATCTGTATCCCAGAGATTATTGTTACGGACATATTGCTTTCTTACATCCCGCAGCGCATCTAATGCCCCGCGTTTATCGAACTTATTAATTGCCACCAGGTCGGCAAAATCGAGCATGTCTATCTTCTCTAACTGCGTAGCGGCTCCAAATTCCGGGGTCATTACGTAGAGTGAAACATCACTATGCTCAATAATTTCGGTATCCGATTGTCCAATGCCAGACGTTTCTAGTACAAGCAGATCGTACTCTGCATATTTTAATATGTCTAGCGTTTCGTTTACATGCTTGGAGAGTGCCAGATTAGACTGCCTTGTTGCCAAAGACCGCATATAAACCCTATCGTTGTTAATAGCATTCATCCGAATGCGGTCCCCCAATAGTGCCCCACCCGTTTTTCGCTTGGAAGGATCTACAGATATTAAACCAATAGTTTTATCCGGAAAATCGTATAAAAATCTGCGAACCAATTCATCCACCAAACTCGACTTCCCAGCGCCACCGGTTCCTGTTATCCCTAAAACAGGTACTTTTTTAGTAGGAGGTGGCAATGTTTTAAAATGAGTTTCAAACGTTTCATGATCGTTCTCCGCCAAACTTATCATTCGGGCGATGGTTGTAACATCCTTATCTTTAATAGATTGTTCTAAATTCTTGCCTTTGGGCACTACTAACGGCAGGACTTTATAATCGGATTGTTTTACCAAATCATTGATCATTCCCTGTAAACCCATGGTTCTGCCATCATCGGGAGCATAGATACGAGTAATACCATGCTTCATAAGCGCTTCTATCTCCTTTGGCAAAATAACTCCTCCACCACCACCAAAAATCTTGATGTGTCCTGCTCCATTTTCCTGAAGCAGATCGTGCATGTATTTAAAATATTCGTTGTGCCCTCCTTGATAGGAGGTTATGGCGATGGCATTTGCATCTTCCTGTATGGCGCAATTAACTACTTCAGCGACACTTCTATCGTGCCCTAAATGAATAACTTCTACTCCGGTCGACTGAATAATACGGCGCATGATATTAATGGCGGCATCGTGGCCATCAAAAAGTGAAGCGGCAGTAACAATTCGGATCTTGTTCTTGGGTACGTAGGGTTTTGTTTGCTCCATTATTAAAAAACAGTCTATTTATGGGGTGCAATTTACGATAAATGCAAAAAATATCGATTTATAATTAGAATTTTATAATATTCCAACGGGTCACTTGGGTAGCGCTACTAAAATGCTATTTTTACCGGAATAATTCTAGTCATTTGAAAACAACGATCCTTATTAATTGTCCCGATCAATCGGGGATCATCAGTGCCGTTACTGGTTTTATCCATGGTAAAGGTGGCAACATTATTTACTTAGATCAGCATGTGGATAAGGAAGAAGGGGTCTTCTTTATGCGTTTGGAAAGCGAATTTACTGAATCCAGCATGGCTGCCGCTAGTTTAAAAAGTGATTTTAATACGCAACTAGCCACCCCCTATGGCATGCATTGGAGCCTGTTTCTTGGAAAAGAGAAACCCAAAATGGCACTCTTTGTTTCTAAATACAACCATTGCCTGTATGATCTACTAAGCAGATTTCATTCCGGGGAATTGCATGTTGATATACCATTTATTCTGAGTAATCATAACGATTTGAGCTACATAGGGGAGCAATTTAATATCCCCTTTTATCATATTCCAGTAACAAAAAAAACGAAAGCTACTGCTGAAGATCAGCAATTACAATTACTAAAAGAGCACCAAATAGATTTTATTGTTTTGGCCAGGTACATGCAGATTGTTACTTCAAAGCTGATACAGGAGTACCCTAATAAGATCATTAATATTCATCACTCTTTTCTTCCGGCCTTTGCCGGGGCAAAACCTTATCATGCAGCTTTTGAAAGAGGTGTTAAGATAATTGGAGCCACCAGTCATTACGTTACCGAAGAACTAGATGCGGGCCCTATTATTGAACAAGACACCTGCAGGGTATCTCATTCGCACAAAGTGCACGACTTTGTAGAAAAAGGCCGCGATTTGGAAAAAATTGTACTATCGAGAGCTGTACAGTTGCATGTTCAAAGAAAGACTATGGTCTATAATAACAAGACGGTCATTTTTTCATAATGCTATCTCCGATTAGACAAGAGGTATATCTACTGCTTTTAAGTCGTGTTCCTATGTTTATTTTTATTAAATTACCCCTTGCATAGAGGCAGAATTGACCTTATAATTGATTGTATTACCAGAATAGGAAGTTTATGACGAAAATTGCCGTTTTAGGTCCCATCCCAAGAGATACCATTTATACACATCATAACGAAAAAATAAAAAAATATGGATGTGTAACGCATCCTGCTATTGCACTTGCCAAACTATTGGGCTCAAATGGGAAGGTCTATCCGGTTTCCAACGTGCATAAGGTAGACTATGAGAACATACTTGAGGTTTTTAAGCCATATGAGAACATAGATACCTCCTCAGTTTCCAGTGAGGATGATCGTGGTACCGTCATTGAACTGAAATTTATAGACCAAAACAATCGATTAGAGCGGCAGACAGCATGTATGAAACCCATAATTGCTGCAGATATTAAGCCTTTGGACGATATGGATGCGTATGTCTTTGTCCCAATTACAGATTTCGAAATTTCGCTGAAGACCTTAAAATATATTAAAAAGAAGAAAAAAGGTCTTATTGTGTTTGATGCGCATGGCCCTACAACTAGTATGGGTATGACGGGAGACAGATATCGGAAATTCTGGGTAGACATGGACCAATGGTTACCCTATATAGACATCCTTAAAATGAATCTGGAAGAATCACAGGCATGTTGGCTTAAAAAAGAATATTCTGCCGATGAGATGACCAGTTATGATGAAGAAAGAACAGATCATTTGGATGAAATGGCCGTACATGTTCTGGATAAAGGTGCAAAATACTTCTACGTCACCTTAGATGCTAAAGGTTGTGTTTTTTATTACAAGGAAGGGAATGAAATTAAGAAGCAGTTCGTCAAATCTGTATACGTGGATCATGTTGTAGATACTACGGGATGTGGAGATTCTTTTGCGGGCGGTCTTGCGTATGGTTTTGCAGTTCACAATGACCCGGTGAAAGCAGCGCAATTTGCCAATGCTCTGGGCGCTCTTCGTACCCAAGGGAAGACTTTTGATGTTTTTAAATCCAAAGAAGATACAGAAGCTCTAATAGCTGAATACTACGGATCATAGCATCTATAGTGTATCTGGAAATCCTATCCATCTATTTACCATGTAACTCCTTCATTACCAGGAAATGATCCTGAAATGAATTACCCGTATACGTTTGTTAAATTTAATTACAATAATTAATTTTTATTTCCGTTAGTTATTAAAGAAGTCTAAATGAAACTTTCTGATAGTAGTAATTCAACATCCGAAAGACATATATAAAATATTTTTGTACCCGAATTATTTGAGTTAGTATTTTTGAGTTAGTTAGTTTAAAAAACCGGTGTAGTGGCCGGTTTTTTCATGCCCTTATTTTAAATAAAACTTAGTTTTAACTCCTTAAGAAAGATGAGGATAGCTCTGTATACCTATTCCTTTTCTGTATAGATTTTACTAAAATTAGACCAATCGCTTAAATTTTAGTTGTAGTCACCTACTGGCCTGGATATGTTCATTTGATAGCGACGTATCTTTGAGGAAAAGAAAATTCTATGGAAAATCAATATTGTAAAGTTGGTTCTACCAAAACAATGGGTAGTGAATCTTTAGGCGCTTCCTTGTTGGAAAGTTACTATGAAACTTTTAGTACTATGGCAACAGATACCAAGTATGCCGGTACTCAAATGGGAGAGTTTTTTGAAAATAAGGCTGTAAAGTTTAAGAAAACCCTGGAAGAACTCGTATCCTAAAACTATTCGGACATTTGTTGCAATACATCAGCCATTGCGCGTTGTAATTCCTGCGCTTTTATAGCCGCCTGTTCGGCAAAATCTTTGCCGGATGAAGCGTAAATAATTCCCCGTGAAGAATTTATCAGTAAGCCGACATTTTTAGTAAGGCCATGGAAGCACACTTCCTCTAAACTACCTCCTTGCGCACCTACCCCGGGCACTAATAAAAAACTATCGGGAACAATAGAGCGAATCTCACTTAAATACGTCGCCTTTGTTGCTCCCACTACATACATAAGGTTCTCAGAATTCTTATACGTTTTAGCAGTAGCAATTACTTCTTTATATAATTCTTGATTTCCTACCAGTTTGGTTTGAAAATCAAAGGCTCCGGCGTTAGAAGTAAGCGCCAATAGTATCGTATGCTTATTTTTAAACTCGAGAAACGGCTCTACTGAGTCTCTGCCCATATATGGGGCCACTGTAATAGAGTCAAAATCCAAGTCCTCAAAAAACGCCTTGGCATATCTTGTGGAAGTATTTCCAATATCCCCTCTTTTTGCATCTGCAATGGTAAATATTTCAGGATATTCCCTGTTCAAATAGCCGATTGTTTTTTCTAGTGCTTCCCAGCCCTTTATACCATAGGCCTCATAAAAGGCAATATTTGGTTTAAAGGCCACACATAACTCATGAGTTGCATCTATAATGGCCTTGTTAAATTCAAATATGGGATCGGATAGCTCCAACAGGTGTGCCGGTATTTTTTCCAGATCGGTATCTAACCCTATACACAAAAAAGAGTTCTTTTTATGAATTTGAGCAACAAGGTCGTGGGTGGTCATAGAAGTATTAAAATATTTCGGAAGCTTCTTTTAACTTTTCGGTATTATCAACCAGCGCCAGTTCATCTATAATTTTTTGAATGTCCCCGTTAATTATGTTTTGAAGATCGTATAAGGTTAACCCAATTCTATGGTCTGTAACCCTTCCCTGAGGATAATTATACGTTCTGATCTTAGCGGAGCGATCTCCACTACTCACCTGTGAATTTCTTTTTGCGGCATCTTGTTCCTGCCTTTTTTGCAACTCCATATCGTACAATCTTGAACGCAATACTTTAAATGCCTTTTCCTTGTTCTTATGTTGGGATTTTTGGTCCTGACACTGAGCCACAATACCTGTGGGGATATGGGTAAGCCGAACGGCAGAATACGTTGTATTTACAGATTGACCTCCCGGACCTGAGGAACAGAAAAAATCGACACGAACATCTTTGGGTTCTACCTGAACATCAAAATCCTCAGCTTCTGGCAACACCATCACCGTCGCTGCACTAGTATGTACCCGTCCCTGGGTTTCGGTTTGCGGTACGCGTTGCACACGGTGTACACCTGCCTCAAACTTTAAGCTTCCATAGACATCTTCCCCGGTTATCTCAAAATGGATTTCTTTATACCCACCACTGGTACCTTCATTTAAGTCGATAATGTTTGTTTTCCAACCGCGCGATTCACAATATTTTGAATACATCCTGTATAGATCCCCCGCAAAAATACTTGCCTCATCTCCACCAGTACCTGCCCGGATCTCCATTACTACATCCTTGGCATCTTCCGGATCTTTTGGAATTAATAAGAATTTAATATCATCTTCTAATTTTGGCAATGCCTCTTTGGCCTCCTCGAATTGCATTTTAGCCATTTCTGCCATTTCAGGATCACCTCCAGAAGATAAGATCTCTTCTGCTTCCGTTAAATTATTGGTCAACTGAATATACTCATCTCGCTTATCTACAAGCAATTTGAGATCTTTGTATTCCTTATTAAGTTGTACATAGCGCTTTTGATCCGTAATAATATC
>Ga0316204_10010010_pt1 | contig 12392 bp, 9 predicted proteins | sample 6monrhotite_MG_2_FD_205661 | JGI IMG/M metagenome (GOLD analysis project Ga0316204, IMG submission 205661) | Microbial mat bacterial communities from mineral coupon in-situ incubated in ocean water Damariscotta River, Maine, United States -... | ecosystem: Environmental > Aquatic > Marine >...
AGGTTATTGTTATACCTGCGGTGTAGAAATGTTATTAAACACCGATATCCGCGTTGCCGCAAAAAACACACAATTTGCTCAACTGGAAGTAAAGCGAGGGTTGTATGCTTGTGGCGGAGCAACGATGCGGCTTCAGCGTGAAATGGGCTGGGGCAATGCTCAACGTTATCTAATGACCGGCGATATCTGGACCGCAGAAGATGCATACAGAATGGGTATGATTCAAGAACTTTGCGATGAAGGCGAACAACTTAACCTAGCAATGGAGATAGCTGCCAAAATTGCAAAAGCTGCACCTTTGGGTGTGCAGGGGAGTTTGCAGTCATCTAAAATTGCACGTGATCAAGGTGAAGCGCAGGCTATTGAAAGTTTGTTTGTAAACTTGCAACCCATTATGAGCAGTGAGGACATGAAAGAAGGTGTTCAGTCATTTATAGAGCGTCGAGACGCCAATTTTACAGGACGATAACAGATGATATTTTCTAAAGGTATGAAACGTTTTACAGGTCGACGCATTGTCATTACAGGGGCTGCAAGTGGTTTAGGTCGTGCAATAGCTTTACGCTTTGCTAAAAAAGGCTGGTCAGTTTGTATTGCAGATATTCAGATGGAACGTGCCAATAACGTTGCTAAGGAAGTAGAAGCATTAGGCGCCAAAGCTCTTGTCGTTGAGTGTAATATTTCCAAAGAGAGTGATTTTCAAAATTTGGCCTCACATATACAAACAGAATGGGGCGGGGTCGATGTGTTAGTCAATAACGCAGGCATTAGCAGTTCAGGCAGTTTAGATGAGAGCACCTACGAGGAGTGGCAGCGTTTACTAGACATTAATTTAATGGGCGTGGTGCGTGGATGTAAAGTATTTACACCTATTATTGCGCAACAAGGGGGTGGCCATATTGTGAATGTTGCCTCATTTGCAGGCATTGCTTCTGCACCGGGTATGATGACTTATAATGTTGCTAAAGCCGGTGTTATTTCTTTGAGTGAATCATTACGGCATGAACTGGAAAGTAAAAAAATCTCTGTCAGCGTTGTTTGTCCGTCTTTTTTCAAGACCAATCTTATGGAGTCAATGAATCGCGAAGAAACCAAAGCGATAGTGACAAAATTAATGGAAAAATCGAGTGTAAGCGCTGAAGACGTTGCTGACCACGTCTATCGTGGTGTCGAAAAGAAAGAGTTTATGCTGATCACGCATAAGGATGCGCGCTTGCAGTACAATATGAAACGCCTCTCCCCAGATCTGTTCCATGCCTTTATGCAAAAGGCGCTTGAGAAGATGGGAATGGCCTGATTTTTCACCGCCCTTTAATACGTGCGACGAGGAAATCGACAGCCGCTTTGATTTTTGGAATATGATAACGCTGTTTTTGATAAAGTAAATAAATCCCAAAAGCGGGGTTCTGGGTAGTACTAATTGGGGGCGATATGGTGAGCTCAGTCAACCGCCCCTTTTCGATATAGGGTGCCAATACCCAACGGGGCATCATTACTATGCCGCCACCTTTGACCGCTTTTTCCAATAACCAAGTGCCCGCATTGCTAATGACTTCCGCGGGGGCTGAGACATCTTGCCACTGGCCATTCAATTCGCAAATCCACGGGGTGGGGCCACTCGGTGTTCTAAAATATAACCCTCTATGTTTCGCTAAGTCACTAGCTTGGTGAGGATAGCCGTATTTTTGAATATAGCTTGGTGCTGCCGCAGGAATAAATTGATTTGCCATTAACTTAATTGCCACCACGCGCTCATTGGGTGCGTATCCGCCTCGAACAGCAAGGTCAACATCATCGCGTCCCAAGGCAGAAAGTTCATCACTCAAGTGAATGTCGAGTGTGATCAGTGGGTGTAATTCCGTAAATTCATCAAGTAAAGGCAATAATATAGCCTCGCCAAAACCGCCCATGGCGCTAATTTTTAAGCGCCCCATGGGTTTGGACTGATAGTTCCTCACGGCTTCATCGCTGTGTTCTAATTCAGCTAAAATTTTATCGACTTGCTGATAATAGGATTGTCCGATTTCAGTTAATTTGACCACACGAGTCGAGCGTTTGAATAAGGTGGCGCCCAAGTCCTTTTCTAAGTCAGCGATTCTTCTTGATAAAGAGGAGGGTGGCACCGTGAAAAATTCAGCGGAGCGAGTAAAGCTACCGGTTTCAGCGACGGAGATAAAATATTTTAAGGCCCTTAACTTGTCCATGATGAAATCTCATTAAAATAAAATTGTATTTTTATTGCTATAAAGACAATAAATAAACGCAATTTATACTCTATATCTTACACTATTGATAATTAATAATGGCTCTCGTTGAAAGTAGTTTCATTGACATCAAGCACATTTATTTTTGATGCAATTTTTTAAAAGGATAAAAGTATGAGCACTTATACCGCAATAAATTTAGTCGCACGTCCTCAAGGTGGCCCCGTAGGCCCTGAATTATTTGAGGTAGTACAAAAAGAAATCCCTTCCGCAGGGCCGGGTCAAATTCTGATAAAGCAAACATTGATGTCATTAGACCCTGCCATGTTTGGTTGGATGAGCCCTGATACCGAAAGCTATATTCCACCGGTTGAGCTAGGCACCGTAATGCGGAGTTCAGGCGTGGGTGAAGTGGTAGAGAGTAATCATCCTGATTTTGCTGTCGGTGATCGTGTGATGGGAATGTTTGGCTGGCAGGAATATATGCTTAGTCATGGCGAAGGCGTGAATAAAGTGGAAGCACCTGTGCCTGATGAAGCTATTTTATCGGTATTTGCTTTACCCGGCTTAACTGCAACACAAGGTTTATTTAGTATCGGCAAACCTAAAAAAGGCGAAACCATTGTTGTTTCCGGTGCAGCAGGTTCAGTAGGGTCTATTGTTGGACAGCTCGCCAAAGCAGATGGCCTTACTGTGATAGGTGTGGTTGGAAATCAAGAAAAAGCTGACTGGATTGTCAACGAATTAGGTTTTGACGGTGCGGTTAATTACAAATCGGCAGACCTAAAAGAGCAGCTTGAAAAATTGACACCCAATGGCATTGACGTTTACTTTGAAAACACCGGTGGTCCCGTTCAGAACTTAGTATTTGAGCGTATGAATGTCCATGGCAGAATAGCGGTTTGCGGTATGATTGCGGACTACTCAAAAGAGGTACCCAGCCCAGGACCAAACTGGATTCCTTTGATCAAAAAGCGCATAACTTTACAAGGTTTTGCGATGCCCGATCATTTTGGTGATGTACCTGCTTTATTGGCGAAGTTAACGCCTTATGTGATGAAGGGGCAAATCAAGCACCGTTCACATATTCTAGAAGGTTTAGAGTCAGCGATGACGGGTTTAAATCTATTCTTCACTGGCGAGAATAAAGGCAAGTTGATCGTTAAGCTTTAAAGTGTTTAATTTCAAAGGTTAAAGCGTTAACTTATACTCTAAAGCCTCAAGTCCATTGGAAGCAATGGACTTGACTTCAATGACGCATTAAACAATGCCTTGATCAATTAGACTTTGACCCATTGAAGTAACCATCTCCTGTAAACTTCTAGCTTCCCAATTCAACACTCGTTTAATTTTACTGTTATCTAGGTCTTGTCTGACACCGAGGTCGTTCAAAGTAATTTTGGCTTCTTGGTCAAAAAGTGCAAAAAAACGCACTAAAAAATTGGGGACTCCCCAAGTAGGAATTTTATATTTTGGTCCGAATTGCTGCTTCAATATCATGGCGATATCTCGCATGCTGGCATGCTCTGTGGCGCAAATGAAACGCTCGCCGGCTGCTTTAGGTTCTATCATGGCTGCAATGTGTGCGGCGGCAACATCTCTTACATCAACGCATGCCCAACCCATGTTTGGCAGCGCCGGTATTTGGTTGGTCATAAATTTACGAATCAGTTCACCTGAAGAACCACAGTCTTTACTCAGAACAGGGCCGAATACTAAACCAGGATTTATCACTGTTAACTGCATGCCCTGAGCAAATTCACTCTTGGAAAATTCCCATGCGGCTTTTTCAGCCAATACCTTACTTTTTTGGTAGGCCCCGATATTAGGCGAGTTGATATTAGCCCAGTTTGTTTCGTCGAAAATTTGGTTTCGGTCATTGCCATAAATGATGGCAGCAGTGGATGAAGTCATTACAACGCGTTTCACCCCTTGTTTAGCTGCCGCTTTTAAGACGCGAAGAGTGCCATCTCTGGCAGGTATTATGACTTCATTTTCATTTTTAGGCGGTTTAGTGGGGAAGGGGGAGGCCACATGTATTACGAATTTACAATCGGCTGTTGCAGGTTCCCATCCCTCATCTTGATTTAAATTTGCTTCAACTAATTCAAAATTATCTAGCTTTTTGGTATGAGTGCTTAATATACTCCGAAGCGATCGTTCACTGTTTTTAGAACGTGCAGTACCTCGAACTTTATAGCCCGCCTCGAGGAGTTGTAGCACAATATGATTCGCAATAAACCCTGTGGCGCCTGTGACTAATACTTGTGTCGATGAATTTGATTGCATTACGCAGAACCTTTTTTATTATCATTTTTAGGAAAAATTAATGTTGTCAATCATGCCATATCTTTCTATACAGATCAGTAAAATCCTAATACTGGTATGGAGTGTCTGTTTTTTCTTAGTATCAATGACGGCACTAGCACAAGACCCAGAACACCAAATTGATTTGCCTGATGCCGATGATAATTCAAGCTGGCAATTGCAACTAGAAAAGAATGGGGTGCAAATTTTTACGCAAGACTGGCCGGAGAGTAGTTTTGTTGCGGTTAAAACAGTTCAGGTTATTCATTCTAGCCTTTCTAATATTACCGGAAATTTTATTGATATCGCCTCATTTCCTGACTGGGTTGAAAATATGCGCGAAGCACGATGGATAACGCCTTTTAATTCACAGCGTATTCGTAAAGTATATATACGAATGGGCTTGCCTTGGCCCGTTCAAGATCGTGATATTATTATGGGGCAGAAAATGAGCCAAAACCCTTTAAATTTACGCGTTAACATTAAGGAATGGAATGAAGGTAAAACACTGCCAGAAGTTAGTGGTGCTGTTAGAGTCCCAGAGGTTAATGCCGAGTTTGTTTTAATTCCAATCAGTAAAAATCAAACCAAAATCATTTGGCAAGGTCATAATGAGCCGGGTGGTTATGTGCCCGCTTTTTTAATGAACTGGATGGTAGAGAATGTATTTTATAAGTCAGCAATGGCAATGCGTGCAAGATTTGAGTCAGAGAAATATTTTAAACAAGTAGACTGGGTGAAAGACTTTAATGAAATTACAGTTAAGGAATAATATGAAGATCTATTTAATACATTTTAAAGTCATTCTTGTCTTTTTGTTGATCGGTGGTCTTATGGGATGTTCAACCCGCGAGGTTTCAGAGCAATTTACAGGCTCTACGGAACAGCGTTTAATTACACACAGTTTGGATGATCTCATGACAGAATTGCCTGAGATCCCACTTAAAGATGTAGCAGGAAAAAAAGTCTTTATGCAAACGCACTTCATCAAATTAGGTGAATTAATAGAATATGCTACCAGTCGATTGAGAGCTGAAATTAACAAGCGATATCATCCTGAATGGGTTTATTCAGAATCAGAGGCCGATTATTCTCTGGATGTATTTTTTACTTCTTTAGGCACAGATAAAGACAGCTTTGGACTATCAATACCTTTACCTGTTCAGGGGCAGGGGACAGCGCCCGCTAAAATACCTCTTTTATCTTTCGAGATGTTTCATGGTATTAGTGAGATGTACCTTTATCTAACAGACACTGCAACAAATGAAGTACAGAGACTGTCAAAACGGAAAGTAGAATTACGTAACGATAAAATAGCAACGCCTATTCTTACCATTCCTGTGAGTAGCGTTGACTAATGTAATAAATTCAAGGCTAAGTTATTAACATAATTTCAGTCATTTGGTGTTGCTCACTAATGATCTAATTCTGTTAATGTTTTGTTTCTACCGCTATTTTTGGCACGATAGAGCGCTTCATCTGAACGAAGTATTGTTTTATCAATACTTTCTTTGGGGTTGTGTTCGGCGATACCGATAGACACAGTGATTTGAAGTGAGCCGTCAATACTTGTGAAGTCTAAGTTTTCTATTTGTTGGCGAACTCTCTCGGCCTTTATTTTTGCTCCATCCAGCTTTGTTTGCGCTAGGATAATTAAAAATTCTTCGCCGCCATAGCGGCCGACACAATCAATATTGCGTAAGCTTTGTTCGAGCGAAAGCGCGACTTTACGTAAAACAATATCGCCGATTTGATGGCCATATTCGTCATTAATTTGCTTGAAAAAGTCAATATCTGCAATGCATATACTGAATGTTCCCTGTTGGCGTCCGATTCTATTGCACTCTTGACCCAAGACTTCAAAAAGATGCCGTCGATTGTATAGGCCGGTTAGTTCATCGCGACGCGCTAATTCACCAATTTGCTCTACAGCACTGCCGAGCTTTTCAGTGGTCGTTTGCAGTTCCAGATTTCGCTTGCGTAGTTTCGATCGCAATTCACTGATATATCCACCTATCCAGGCCATTTGAGTCATTACGGAGATCAGCGCGATCAATTGAATGAGATCCAATGATGCATTTAATGCCGTTGGTCGATTAAGGGCCAGCAGACCAAGCATTAAACTAAAATTGAGTACATACCACACTGCTACGCCTAAAAACTGACGGGTACTTAGCGCCAATATTCCATAAAGTGCCGGAACAATACCAAGATATAAGAAGACTGCACGCGCTTGACCTGAGTCCAGAAAGTACATCACATACATCGGAGGCACTATTGAGACGATAACTTGGGCAAGCGTCATGCTGGGTTCAGCAAATTTAAGATTGATATTAGTTTTTATTAATACAAAAAAAATAATATTTAATAGAATAATGGAAATTGCATAATGAAGGACAATTGAGCCAGGTAGCATCCCCTGAAGCCAGCAAAAACAAATTAGTGTAAAAGTGAAAATATAAGACCCGCAAGACATTAATAGGCGCTTCATGCGCAGGGCTTGATTAGCCTGCCTTTGGTTGATCGCTGTCGTTATGTTGGTCGTTTCTTTTTTTAAATTCGAAGCTGCTTGGGGCACTTAACAACTATCCATTTTGTGTATGTGGTATGTAGTTACAGTGTAGTTTATATTCTAAGGTCGGCAAAATACATGGTGTAAAAATCATAGACTCTTTAGTGGGCAGTTCATGTTTTTTATTATAAGGCGGGAATAATTGAATAACCCGAGCTTACTGAAATTCATGGAGGGCTTTATTGGACGTTAATAAAGGTATAAATGGTACCAGTGGGCGGACTCGAACCGCCACGCTTATTCAGCGGGGGATTTTGAATCCCCTATGTCTACCAATTCCATCACACTGGCAATGTGAGCAGGGGGCGAATTATACGGGTTTCTTTTTTTTGGTCAATAGCTCTAAGTGCTATTTGTGAAATTCGTGAGATTGCATATCTTGCTAACAAAGATGAAATTATTTTGTGTGGTGCTAATAAAAAAGGTTCTGAGTTTTATTTCAGAACCTTTTTTATTACTGATCTCTTTAAGGTGCAGGAGGAAAGCTAAGAGGGCAGCCTGATCCTGTAGTGGGTGGCAATGGCAACGGCATCGTTGTCTCAACAAGAGTATCGTCTACCAATGTTACAAACGGGCCCCCAGCTAATTTACCTGTCAATACCATGCTAACAGCTTGACCTAAATTTTCATTGAATGCGGGTAAACCTGGTACTGATGGAGTGCAATGATCTGCTGCACCTGATTTGTACCGGATTAACGAACGTTTGAGCGGAACAGTTCCCGCTGTTTTAATAGCGGTAGCACCTGCTTCTAATGCAAGAGGTTCTGAGCCTGATAAGTAAGAAACTGAGCCAGCTATATCGTACAAATTGCCCAGCGCAGAGTTTGCAGAAGCTTGTAGGGTTCTATCACTTGATTTTTGAGAGATCGGTATGACTAGGTCATCAATAGCTTCAACAAAGAGGACAGGAGTATTTTGTGTCGCATAATCACCCACAAAATTAATAGCATCAACAGCATCTAAAGTTCCTTGAAGCACATTCAAGAAAGCTTGATAACTTGATGTGTTAGAGGTGAACCCCAGAGGGCCTAACCCATTTACAATGTCAGGTGTGAATGTTGGTGAGTTATCAAAGAAGCGTGAAATGCCTCCGCCAGGAGTAAAGAAGGCTGCTGCTGTAATGTCATCTGTGTTAGTTTTTGTACTGTTTGCAACAGCAACGAAAGCTTGTGCGTCAATCGTTCCTAATGAATGACCCATATAATAAACGTCAGATCCATCCAAATCTTTTGTTGAATCATTTTCAAAGTCAACTGTTGCTAGCGATTTTCTGACAGTAAATAAGTCGAGTACATGCTGCCTTAAGTTATCTCTTGAGGTTAAGAAGCTCTCAATATTGACAAACATCGAACCAGAACACTGCTTTGCAGCAGCACAAACAATATTAATGTCAAGCGGTGGCTTAGATAACCCAGCACCTGCATTACCTAATTCAAAGTGTCGCTCGTTGGCCGTATGGAATGCTGTAGTTGTGCCAACAACACCATGAAGAGGCTCGTCAAATGCAATTACTGCAACATCTACGCCTTGAGCTTTAGATGCGCCTATAACGCCAGCGCCGAAAGGTAATACGTCTGAACGCTTTCCCTTTAAGCCGTGGCCCCAAATAACAGTCTTCATTGGGGATGTGTGCGTGGTTGGATACATTGCAATAATTGGGATTGTTACGTCCTGTGTACCTGCTGTGACAGTATCGCCATCTTGTTTTTTCGGAAATGGATATATGTAGTTTACAACGCTAGATTTTGGCGCAACTGTAAAGTCAGCAAAAGTTGGCGGAGTGACGCTGAAGTCCATAGCAGGGTTAACTGTTCGGCCTTGTGGTAATGATAAGCCGATTGAAAAGAATGTTTTGTTGATGTGGGTTGCAAGTTCCTCATCAGCTTTCCAGCTTGCAAATTTTAATGCCAATGGACCTAGGGTTGAATCTGTCGGTAAGCCTGAATAATAAGGAACAGTTATTGTTCCCTGTTTAACTTGATAGTTTCCAGGAGCAGTAAAACCAGGAAAGCCAGCTTGGTTATAACCCGCGTTTATAAGAGGGTTAACGCCTGCTAAAAGTGAATAAAGGTCACTTGTTGGGGCTGTATTTGTAGAAAAATCAATACTTTTTGGTGCTGGCGTAGGAAGAATGTCTGCAAAGCCGCCACTTGAAGAAGGTAAGTTGCTTAATACGGTTCCTATACATTTAATAAAGTCAGGTCCTGAAGTAACCCCTGTGCAGCCAAAAGCTGGGAAAGCTGCTTTCAGAGGCGCTAGAGCATCTGAAATGGTTGTATCCGATGGGTTGGAGGGGTTCGCTGGGAAAGCAGTTAGAGCGCCAGAGAATGCAAGACTTATATCTTTAAAGTCTACTACACCATTTGAGTCAACATCTGTTTTATTTTTCACAATAGAGGTTGCTGTTTTGACACCCACAAAATTTGTGATTTGATCAGCAAACCAAGTTCCAGGATCTGCAATATAACTTAAAACTTTTTTATCTCCAGAGGTTGTAAAGCTGTACGACAAAGCGATGTTGCCATCGGTTAAAGCAGGTAAGCCTCCTGTGGCACGAGCTGGGTTAACTGCCGCATTAAAAAATTTGACAGCGGTCGGTTCCCAAAGTCCGTTTATCAACGCTCTAACGGGTGCTAAAGCTGGGTCAGCTAGACCCTGCTGTGCGTTGGTGAGAGTCTTGTAACCTGTTACACCAGGCGATTGTTGAAGCGGGTCACCATTAATATCTTTGACGCCATTGGTGATCACAACGACATAACGGGTTAATGGGTTTAAAGGTTTAATCGGGTTTAATCGGATATAACTGGTACCGTCCAAAGTAATGGTTGAAGCTTTGATTGATGGCTGTTTAGCCAGTGTAATTGTGGGTGGTTCCCCGATCGACAAACCCTGCACTGGGCTGCCACTAGCATAGTCAAGTGCTATGAGGAAAACGTTATTTGCAACTGTAGTTTCATTAATTAAGCCGCTGATTTTAATATCGATAGGTGCAACAGTAGATGCGCCACTTAAGGAATTAAGTGCGGTGGTAACTGGGTTAGGTGGAGAGTTTGGAACTGAAAATGTTCCATCTTTAGCTACTTTATCAAAAATTAAATCTATTGGAATTGGGAGCTTACTGACAGCAGGGTCAAATATCGGATAAGTTCCGATAGCACTTGCAGGTAACACGCCTGGCCCAGTGTTTTTATTAAAGTTTTCTGTCTTGCCGCTATCTAGGCAGCCTGTTAGCGTGAGTACGGAAGCAATCGTGGCACTCAATAGGGTTTTTTTGTACATGGATAAGACCTTTTCCTGATGGTTGTCTCAATAAGCGATGGCGAGTTTGCTGTGTTTTCATTACACAGCAACAGGCCGAAAGTTTTTAACCTAGTTTAAACGTAGACAGGAAACCAATATTTGTCGAATTTTTATTGTGATTAGTTGAAAAGAAGCGGACTACACTATCATTATTATAAGGGGTACAATTTGGCCCATTAATGTGACCTACTATTATAGAGAGTAACAATGACTACCATTCGTCAAAACGATTTAATAGACAGTGTGGCCGATGCGCTTCAGTTCATTTCTTATTACCATCCAAAAGATTTTATTCAAGCGGTTCATGAGGCTTATTTAAAAGAAGAATCCCAGGCCGCTAAAGATGCAATGGCGCAAATTCTAATTAATTCGAGAATGTGTGCAGAAGGGAAACGGCCTATTTGTCAGGACACTGGTATCGTGACTGTGTTTGTGAAAGTGGGAATGAAGGTGCAGTGGGAGGGTGATTTAAGCCTGACCGATATGATTAATGAAGGTGTTCGTCGCGCGTATACACACCCCGACAATATTTTGCGTGCGTCTATTTTAGCAGACCCCGCGGGCGCACGTAAAAATACTAAAGATAATACCCCCGCAGTGATTCATTATGAAATTGTGCCGGGCGATAAGGTGGAGTTTCAGGTAGCGGCTAAAGGCGGCGGGTCTGAGAATAAATCTAAAATGGCCATGTTGAATCCTAGTGATAGCGTTGTAGATTGGGTATTAAAAACGGTGCCTACCATGGGCGCGGGCTGGTGCCCCCCCGGAATGTTGGGCATAGGTATTGGAGGTACTGCTGAAAAAGCTGCCGTGATGGCAAAAGAGTCATTAATGGACCCGATTGATATTCATGAACTCCGCGCGCGAGGTGCGAGCAATCGTGTAGAAGAGCTGCGTTTGGAAATTATGGACAAAGTAAATGACCTAGGTATTGGCGCACAAGGTTTGGGCGGCCTTACCACGGTGATGGATGTTAAAATTAAAGACTACCCGACTCACGCAGCTTCACTTCCTGTGGTGATGATTCCCAATTGCGCGGCAACGCGCCATGCTCATTTTGTTTTGGATGGCTCAGGGCCTTCTTTGCAAACGCCGCCAAATTTATCAGATTGGCCTGAAATATCTTGGGAGGCGGGCGAGAGTGCAAAGCGTATCAACCTTAATACCGTGACTAAAGAAGATATCAGTGTTTTAAAACCCGGTGACACAGTGCTGCTTACTGGCAAAATGTTAACAGGTAGAGATGCCGCACATAAGAAAATTATAGAAATGCTGGCTGCAGGTGAAAAATTACCGGTCGATTTAAAAGGTCGTTTTATTTATTACGTCGGCCCAGTTGACCCAGTTAGAGATGAAGTGGTTGGTCCCGCTGGCCCAACTACGTCTACACGGATGGACAAATTTACCCGCACAGTGTTAAAAGAAACGGGCCTCATGGGCATGATAGGTAAGGCCGAGCGTGGCCAAGTGGCAATTGATGCAATAAAGGAATTTGGATCAATTTATCTTATGGCGGTGGGCGGTGCGGCTTATTTAGTTTCGAAAGCGATCAAACATGCGAAAGTAGTTGCATTCCCAGAGTTGGGCATGGAAGCTATTTATGAATTTGATGTGGTGGATATGCCGGTCTCTGTTGCGGTAGATAGTGCAGGAGTTTCAGTGCATCAAACTGCGCCCGCCATTTGGCGTCAAAAAATTATTGATTCAAAATCAATTTAGTGATTTTTTACCACCGTGTCCTTTGTGGTGAGTAGTCTTTAGGTCTTAATACTGTACGAAAGAACGAGAGCGTACAAAATAAACATAACAAATATGGGTAGTATATTAATCTTATGGAACGAACCTATCGCTTAGTTGTTTCTTGTCCTGACAGGACTGGAATTGTAGCAAAAGTTAGTAATTTTTTGGCGACGTATAATGGCTGGATTACTGAAGCAAGTTATCATGCCGACCCAAAAAGCTCATGGTTTTTTATGCGCAATGAAGTTAAAGCCAGTTCGATTCCTTT
>Ga0316204_10010011_pt1 | contig 12391 bp, 15 predicted proteins | sample 6monrhotite_MG_2_FD_205661 | JGI IMG/M metagenome (GOLD analysis project Ga0316204, IMG submission 205661) | Microbial mat bacterial communities from mineral coupon in-situ incubated in ocean water Damariscotta River, Maine, United States -... | ecosystem: Environmental > Aquatic > Marine >...
CGTCCTCTTTCATCAGCTCTTCTTTTTTAACATTCACTTTACCATGCGCCTTATAGTGAAGGATTTCATTCCCTTTTTTTACTAAGACGACAACACCCGGCAGGTTATGCTTTTTCAGTAAGGAATCGAGGTTTTTGGTAAAGTTTGCTTCGGCTGCTAATCCATAAATGGATAACCCAAATCCAAATCCAAACATTAGTATTAGTATTTTTAATCGTGCTTTTGCCATCTCTTAACTCCATCATATAGTTGATGAAATTAAGAGTAACTGAGGTTATGTAAAATCAATGTGATTTGAAAAGCGAGCTTAATGAAAGGCGTTACAAACTAGGCTCCAATTGTCTGATTAACCAACTTAAGAACTCGATCGGGAGTTACAGGTTTTAATACCCAACCGTTGGCACCAGCCTGTCTTGCTTGAAGTTTTTTATCATCGGAAGCTGATGAACTAACAATAAAAATTGGAGTATCGGCATATTTACTCAATTGGCGTAATTTTTTGGTAAGTTCTAATCCATCCATATTCGGCATCATCATATCAGCCAAAATTAACGAATAAGTTTTACCCTTTGCCGCGTTATAAGCGATTTCACCATCTTCTGCAAAATCGGTATCATGGGAGGTTGTTGCTAGAATTGCTTTGAACATACTACGGATAGCACGTTGATCGTCAACCACTAATATATTTGCCATTATTCTCTCCTATTAATTCTAACAATAATTGTAGTAGAAAATATAATAATTCGCCTAAATTAATCCTCTTTCAACCAACGAGCAATATCTTTAGAATAATATGTCAAAATCGCATCGGCTCCCGCTCGCTTAAATCCGATCATAACTTCTAGCACACAACTTTTTTCATCAATCCATCCATTATTAGACGCCGCTTTTAGCATCGCATATTCACCGCTGACATGATAAGCCATAATGGGAACTTTGAAATTCTGTTTAGCCCGATAAATCACATCTAAATAAGGCATTCCTGGCTTAACCATGACCATGTCTGCACCTTCTTGCAAATCGAGTGCAATTTCATGAAAGGCTTCGTCTCCGTTGGCAGGATCCATTTGATAGGTTTTTTTATCAGCTTTACCTAAGTTACCACCTGAACCAACGGCATCTCTAAATGGCCCATAAAAAGCCGAAGCATACTTAGCCGAATAAGCGAGGATTTTAGTATTGACATAACCTGCTTCTTCCAATGCTTCACGAATAGCGCCTATTCGACCATCCATCATGTCTGATGGTGCAACAATATCAACTCCTGCTGCAGCGTGACTGAGCGCTTGCTTGACCAAAATTTCAACGGTTGTATCGTTTAAAACATAGCCAAAATCATCAATAATGCCATCTTGTCCATGACTTGTGTAGGGATCAAGTGCGATATCTGTAATAACACCTAACTCAGGAAATTTCTTTTTGATTGCCTTAACCGTTTGTTGAACTAAACCATTTTGGTTGTACGCTTCTTCAGCTAATAAAGATTTTTTACTTTCATTAATGACTGGAAAAAGCGCAATTGCAGGAATTCCTAATTCAACCACCTCTTCTAATTCAATTAATAATTTATCTAAACTTTTACGTTGGATTCCAGTCATTGAAATAATATCTTCTACACGATTTTTATCTTCTAAAACAAATACCGGATAAATTAAATCATCAACTGACAATTTGTTTTCTGCCATCAACCTGCGAGAAAAGTCATTTGTTCTCATTCGACGTGGCCGAGTAACTGGATAACGATTATTCAAGGTAAATTCTGACATGATAATTCCTAGCGTTTAAACCCAATCTTTCGGTTTAAGGTAATAATTAGTAAGCTTTTCTTCTTCACTACCCTGTTCAACTTGATGGTTGTATTCCCAACCAACATCCGAAGGTAATGACATCAAAATTGATTCGGTTCGGCCGCCCGTTTGTAAACCAAATAAGGTTCCTCTGTCATAGACCAAATTGAACTCGACATAGCGACCTCGGCGAATTTTTTGAAAAGCTTTATGCTGTTCATCAAATGGAGTATCCCTTCGCTTTTCGAAAATAGGGATAATGCCTTTGGTGTAATGATCACCAACACTTCGGGTAAACTTAAAAGCGGTTTCAAAATCAGGTGTATTGAGATCGTCAAAAAACAATCCTCCGACTCCTCTCGCCTCATTACGATGTTTTATATAAAAATATTCATCACACCATTTTTTATATTTATTATATGCTTGATGGCCAAGTGGTTCACAAGCTATTTTTGCGTTTTGATGCCAAGCAATGCAATCTTCGTCAAATCCATAATAAGGCGTTAAGTCAAAACCGCCACCAAACCACCACACGGGATCATGCCCTTCTTTTTCCGCAATAAAAAAGCGCACATTCATATGTGACGTTGGTACAAAAGGATTACTTGGATGAATGACTAGAGACACGCCCATCGCTTGGAAATTTCTGCCCGCTAGCTCTGGTCGATGGGCGGTTGCCGAAGCAGGCATTGAATCACCAAAAACATGAGAAAAATTAACCCCGCCTTTTTCAATGATTGAACCATTTGAAATCACTCGAGTTCGGCCACCGCCACCTTGTTCTCTTTGCCATTCATCGGTGATAAAAGACGAATTGCCATCTGATTGCTCTAATTCAGCGCAGATTCGGTCTTGTAAATCTAAAAAGTATTGTTTAATTTTTTCTACTTGAGGCATTGAAAATATTAACCTTATTATTGATGCATTATTTTATGCGACTGAATTTATTTATGTGACTGAGCTTTATTTACGTGACTGAGTCTTACTAATTTGGCAAAAAGCCTTTAGAACGCTTTGACGAGAAATCATTCCAACTAAAACCTCCTTATCGATCACCGGATACATTCTTACTCCGTCTTTTAAGAATCGCTCTGCAACATCAGTAATATTATCACTGGGATGAACACTTCGAACACCCTTAGACATTCTGTCTTTAACTAAGTCGCCATAATCTTGATTATAAACAGCACTTAAAACAGTATGAAGGCAATCTTTTTCAGAAAGAAAACCGATTACTCGATTATGTTCATCCACGACCGGAGCTCCAGATAGGCGATATTCTTGAAAAGTTTGAGCCGCTTCAACAATATCTAAATCCGGTTTTAATGTGATCATGGCCGAAGCCATGTAATCTCTTACTACCAAAGAACTAAGCATTTGTATTACCTCTTTTTTATAATTATTTACAAATTATCTTTTACCACATCAGCCAAGTGTTGAGTCAAACGTTTAACCTGTTCAACATCCTCGCCTTCGATCATTACTCGAATCAGTGGCTCAGTTCCCGATGCACGAAGTAAAACTCTTCCGGTATCAGCCAATTCTGCTTCAACTTCTTTAACCGCGTTTGCAACCACCGAATTTTGCATCGGATCTTGCTTTTGAGAAATTTTAACGTTAATCATGGTTTGTGGGTATTTAGTCATGCCATGCTTTAGCTCTGCCAAAGATTTATTTTGGCTCACCATTTCTGCTAAAATTTGTAACGCAGCAATAATACCATCACCAGTGGTATTTTTATCCAAACAAATGATATGCCCTGAAGATTCACCACCAAAATTCCATCCATTGTCTTTTAGCAATTTCATCACATAACGATCACCAACATTAGCGCGTAAAAAATCAACGCCATCAGCTTGTAATGCTTTTTCTAAACCTAGGTTAGACATTAACGTACCGACAACACCACCTTTTAGACTTCCTCTTCTCTGAGCACCTTTCGCTATAATATAGAGTAACTCATCACCATCAACTACTTCACCTTTGTGATCGACCATAATTAGTCGATCAGCATCACCATCTAGGGCTATACCGAGATCCGCACCATTACCCACAACTAATTTAGCAAGCGCATCAATCTCAGTAGCACCACAATCTTCATTGATATTTAATCCATCGGGGTGATTAAAAATTGGCTGCACCTCAGCTCCCATTTCTCGAAAAACCTTCGGTCCGATCGAATATGCAGCACCATTAGCACAATCGATTACTATCTTTAAGCCTTCGAAAGAAAAGCTTGCTGGAATACTCGCCTTACAGAACTCAATATAACGCCCTGCAGCCGTTGAAACACGTTTTGCCTTACCCAGTCTTTCAGAAGAAACCGTCGTCATCTCTTTATCGAGATATTCTTCAATAGCGTGCTCTATTTCGTCTGGTAATTTCGTTCCCTCAGCTGAGAAAAACTTAATTCCGTTATCATAAAATGAATTATGCGACGCAGAAATCACAATTCCAGCAGCTGCTCTAAATGTTCTGGTCAAATAAGCAATACCCGGTGTCGGCATTGGACCAAGTAACTGAACATCCATACCAGCCGCAGCAATTCCTGCTTCGAGCGCGGATTCAAACATATAGCCTGAAATTCGAGTATCTTTACCAATAACGATGCGATCACGAGGGTTTTTACCAAGAACCTTCCCTGCGGCCCAACCTAATTTCATCACAAACTCAGGCGTTATTGGATATTCTCCAACTTCTCCTCTTATTCCATCAGTTCCAAAATATTTCTTCGACATTGATAGTCCTTCTTTTTTTTATATTAATTCAAGATAATTTTAAATGTTTCATCGCCATAAAAACCTGACGCACATCATTGGTTTCGGCAACATCATGCACTCGGATAATTCTAGCACCTTTTTCCATTGCTATTTGAGCAACTGCCAAACTTCCTGCTAGTCGACGTTCCACAGGCTGATTAGTTATTTCTCCAAGCATCGATTTACGTGATAAACCGGCCAGAATAGGCAATCCGAGCTCTGAAAAATCATCTAAACGATTCAACAACTCTAGATTATGTTCTAAGTTTTTACCAAAACCAAAGCCGGGGTCGACACTGATCAACTCTCTATTTATTCCTGCGTTTTGGCAAGCTTCTACTCTTTTTCCTAGAAACTCTATCGCTTCTTTGACTACATCTTGATATTGAGGAGATTGCTGCATACTTCTTGGTTGCCCTTGCATATGCATTAAACAGACCGGTACTTGAAGTTCAGCAACTGTTGCTAATGCGCCTTCTTCTTGCAGTGCTCTAACATCATTCACCATACTCGCACCTGCCTTAACAGCCGCTCTCATAACTTCAGCTTTACTGGTATCAATCGATATTGGAATACCCAAAGTTTTAACTCGATTAATCACTGGAACGACCCGTTCGATTTCTTGCAGAACATTAACTTCTTTTGCGCCTGGCCTCGTGGATTCACCACCAATATCTAAAATATCAACTCCCGCACTTTTCATAGCAATCGCTCGATGATATGCCTGCTCTTCATTGTTATATTGGTTTCCATCAGAAAAAGAGTCTGGTGTGATATTTAAAATGCCCATGATTAAGGGCGAATCGGATTGGTTTTGATAAATCAAATGCACTCTTGCTGAGTCCTTCTAATCAATAGGCGAACAACTAAATATTAGGCTTACCCTAAACCAACACAAGATCTAGATCAATAGATGTGCGATTTTAACATAGCTACACGATTTTAACTGATTCTGATTCTAACAATTGCTATACTTCCACACATATTAATTTCACAGATAAATCAAGCATGGCTGAACAACAAACAACTCATTTTGGATTCACCGATGTTCCTGTTGATAAAAAGCAGAGAATGGTTGCTGATGTGTTTGATTCTGTTGCCGTCAAATACGATCTAATGAATGATTTGATGTCTGGTGGCATTCATCGTCTATGGAAACGATTTACGATTGAAAAAAGCGGCGTTAGAAAAGGCAACAAAGTACTAGATTTAGCTGGAGGAACGGGCGATCTGGCGGCCTTATTCTCACCTATTGTTGCTGATAGCGGACAAGTTACCTTAGCTGATATTAATGACTCTATGCTAAAAGTCGGTCGTGATCGCTTAATTGACCGTGGACTCATAAACAATATTCAATTTGCTCAAGTTAATGCGGAAGCCCTTCCTTTTGAATCCAACCATTTTGACTGCATTACCATTGCATTTGGTCTTAGAAATGTCACCGATAAACAAAAAGCACTTAAATCGATGTATCGAGTACTAAAACCTGGTGGTCGCCTATTGGTGCTAGAGTTTTCTAAGCCTACTAACGAGCTATTAAATCAAGCATACGATAACTATTCGTTTAAATTACTCCCTAAAATTGGAAAACTAGTAACTGGTGACGAAGATAGTTACCGTTATCTGGCCGAATCGATTCGCATGCACCCCGATCAAGAAACACTAAAGTCGATGTTTGAAAAAGCTGATTTTGAAGACTGTGAGTACCATAACCTCACTGGCGGAATCGTGGCTTTGCATCGTGGCTTTAAGTACTAAATCAACCGTCGGGAAATAATACCCAAATCTCATGCCTCTTAATCAACTTTCAGCCAATGCCATTCAATCAATTGTCAGACGATTATTAAAATTGGATATTGAATCACAAAAACAATTGAGTCAATTTGAGGGTAAAAGAGTACAAATTAAAGTTGATGATTTACAGTTAGAATATAATTTTTGTTTTTCAAATAATGAGTTATTTGTCTCCGAGAGCACGCAACAACCAATTACGGCATCAATCAATGGTAATCTGAAAGATTTTTTATCGGCACTTGCGACCGAGCACTCATCCGATGCAATTTTTAAAGGACAATTAAATTTCACCGGAGACGTTAATACCGCCAAACAATTTCAAACCTTTGCCCAATCATTAAATATCGATTGGCAAGAACCTTTGGCTCAACTTTTTGGCGACCCTGTTGGGCATACAATAGCGTCCGGTATTACAAAACTATCTGAATGGCTAATCGATACCGGAAAAATAGTTCAAACCGATATTAGTGAATATCTGCAAGAAGAATCCCGAGTTACTCCTAGTGAAAGCGAACAGCAACATTTTTTTCAACAGGTTGATCAACTAAGAAGTCGAGCCGACAGATTAAATGCCCGATTTAATCAGCTGGTTTCCCGCTCCACTAAACTAGTTTCCGATTCAGAAAAACTAGTTCCCGACTCAGTTAAATAAGATTACCAAAGATGAAGCGACTACTCATACTAAGAAGAGCTTTTGTTATCAACAGAGTGATGGTTCGCTATGGACTGGATGAATTTCTAGCGCCGACATCACTATCAAAATATAGCTTGCTGTTTAAAATATTTGCCTTAACAGGTAATAAAAAAAACTCTCTAGACAGAGGTGAGCGCCTCAACCTGGCTCTCACTGAACTTGGGCCAATATTTGTAAAACTTGGTCAAATGTTATCAACTCGACGAGATTTGTTGGATGATGATTTAGCAAGTTCGCTTGCCAAATTGCAGGATAATGTCGCACCATTTTCAAGTGAGCAAGCGATTGCAACCATTGAACAGCAACTTGGGCAACCTATTGATGAAGTGTTCAGTTCTTTCGATTCAGCACCTTTAGCCTCGGCATCAGTCGCTCAAGTTCATTCAGCCACCCACTTAAATGGCGATAAAGTGGTAATAAAAGTAATTCGCCCCGGAATACAGCGTAAAATCTTAGCCGATTTAAAGCTACTCAAAGTGCTTGCAGAATGGCTTGAAAGTTATTCCGAAATTGGAAGGCGCATACATCCGGTACAAATTGTTAAGGATTATCAAGATTCATTATTTAATGAACTCGATCTTCGGATAGAAGCGGCTAATTCGACTCAACTTAAACGAAATTTCGACAACTCAGAATTACTCTACGTACCTAATATCTATTGGGAAGAGTGTCGTAAACGGGTAATGGTTCAAGAAAAAATTTATGGCGTACCCATTGGCGAAACAACTACGCTTATCGATAAACAGGTCGATATGAAGAAACTAGCTCATCGAGGCGTCGAGATTTTTTTCACTCAAGTATTTAGAGACAGCTACTTTCATGCCGATATGCATCCTGGCAATATCTTCGTCAATTGTGACGACCCAGAGAATCCAAGTTATATCGCCATCGATTGCGGAATTATGGGCACTTTAAATGAATCGGACAAACGCTATTTAGCTCAAAATTTTGTCGCCTTTTTTAATCGTGACTACCGTCAAATAGCCGAACTGCACGTCCAATCGGGATGGGTGTCTCGAAATACCTCAATCGAAGAATTTGAATCAGCCATTCGAACCGCTTGTGAGCCTATTTTTGGTAAATCACTAGAAGAAATATCTTTTGGCCATTTTTTAGTGCAACTATTTCAGACCGCAAGACGATTTGAAATGGAAGTTCAGCCTCAACTAATTTTATTACAAAAAACTCTACTTTATATTGAAGGACTTGGTCGTCAGCTTTATCCCAAGCTTGATTTGTGGGAAACCGCACAACCATTCTTAAAGCAGTGGTTAGCGGATACTTATGGCCCAAAGGCAGCATTTGAAAAAATAAAACAAAAAGCCCCTAAATGGCTAGAAGAACTTCCTGATATGCCTGAAAAAATTAGCGCTTTTTTATCCGCTAGCAATCGGCAATCTAATCAACAAACGTCACTAATAGAATCGATTGATGAATTAAAAAGCTCACAACAAAAATCGGGTAAAAAAATTCGCTGGGCGATTTTAGGTCTAGCCTTCATGTTAGCTAGTTTGAGTTCAAATCCAGAATGGTTAACGCAAGAATGGGTCAAAAGTCTACTGATGAGCTTGTCCTTAACCAGTTTTGTGGTATCTTTTATCGCATGACAATATGTTATTTAACAAAAAAATGCCTAAAAAAGCGAACTGTGACGATAAAATGATGGATGACTGTTTATTTTGTAAAATAATTGATGGTCAAATTCCATCAACGAAAGTTTATGAAAGCCAAGATATCTTAGTATTTAAAGACATCACCCCAAAAGCTGAGGTACATTTGCTGGTTATCCCCAAAAAACACATTATTGGGTTAAACGACTTGTTACCAGAAGATCAACAACTCATGGGTAAAATGATGTTATTGTTACCTCAACTAGCAAAAGAGCAAAATCTTGATGATGGTTTTAGAACGATCATCAATACAGGCAAAGGTGGTGGACAAGAAGTTTTTCACTTACACATTCATTTATTGGGCGGAAGCAAACCTTTACCCTTTGCTTAACCTTTAAATTTATTTATCTACCCCAATTATTTGTTTGTATAACCCTATTATTGATTTTTATTACCAAGTAAAAGAGAGAAAATTATGATTAGCATGCCAAGTTTAATAATCATTTTAGTGATTGTTATTTTATTATTCGGGACTAAACGCCTCAAAAGTATCGGTAGTGACCTAGGTGGCGCACTCAAAGGTTTTAAAAGTGCAGTGAAAGACGGTGAAGAAGAGAAAAAAGATACAATCACCGAAGAAGCTAACGATTCTAAAATCATTGAAGGTGAGGTTGTAAAAGAATCGGTTAAAGAAGAAGACAAAGTAGAAAAATAAGGACTACTCAAAATGTTTGATATGGGTTTTCTTGAGTTTTTGCTTATCGGTGTCATTGCACTTATAGTGCTTGGTCCTGAGCGCCTGCCTAAAGCCGCAAGAGCGGTAGGTTTATTCATAGGTAAAGCAAAACAAGGTTTCGAATCGATGAAAACTGAAATTGATCGAGAGCTTAAAGTCAAAGAACTGCAAGAACAGCTAGCCGAACAAAAAGCGCAGCTTAAAGAAGATTTGGATATTGGTTCAGATATCAAATCGATAAAGGATGACATTAATGAATCGGTTAATAGTATCAGTTCAGGTGTCACGTCATTAGGAAACGAATACATCGACAATAAAGATGAGCTTTCTAATCAAACATCAAACGCCGATCAAACATCAAATACAATTGAACAATCCGATAGCTCAGATTTATCCGAACATAAGAAAACCCAATGAGTAAAGCTAGCCAAGACACTCCCACTGAAAAAGACATGCCGCTAATTTCACATCTCCTTGAGCTGCGTGACAGACTATTACGAATGGTATTAGCCATTATATTGGTCTTTGTTTGCTTAATCGCATGGGCCAACGATATCTATTTAATTTTGTCAGCACCTTTACTTATTCACTTGCCTGATACATCCAATATGATTGCTACTGACATTATCTCACCATTTTTAACGCCTTTTAAAATGACGGCTGTTTTATCTGTATTCATCGCTATGCCCTATATCCTTCATCAAGCGTGGGGATTTGTCTCGCCGGGGCTTTATCGACATGAGAAACGTTTTGCCTATCCTTTGTTATTTTCCAGCATCGTTTTATTTTATTCTGGTTTGGCATTCGCCTATTTTGTGGTTTTTCCATTAGCATGGGCTTTTTTAACCGCTGCAGGGCCTGAAGGTATTCAAGTTTTGCCTGATATCAGCAGCTATCTAAATATTGTATTAAAGATGTTCTTTGCATTTGGCATAGCTTTTGAAATTCCGGTTGCTACAATTTTGATGATTTGGTCAGGTTTGACAACTGTAGAAAGTCTAAAAGAGAAAAGACCCTATGTAATCGTTGGAGTGTTTGTTATTGGTATGCTGCTAACTCCTCCCGATGTCATTTCGCAAATCCTATTAGCTGTGCCTATGTGGATTCTTTTTGAGCTGGGGTTGATATTTGCGGTTCTCGGCAAAAAAGCTCAAAATGAAGAATCTAAAACTTCCGATATTAGCAAAGAGAGTTAAGTATTATGAACAAACGATTAATTGAATTATTGATACTCACCACTTTTTTAGGATTTAGTAACTTAGTTTTGGCTAGTGTTCATACCGATCTTGCAGCTTGCTCAAAGATACAGAAGAACTCTGATCGACTAGGTTGCTATGATACTGTAGCCAATTATTATAAATCATCAACAAACAATGCTCCTCCAAAAGCTCTCTCTAAGGTCAAGAGTAATCATATTGAAGGAGCTCAAGAAGCTCAAATTAAAAGCAAATCACCTGAAAAAAGCTCTAAGCCTGTAGTTTCATCTGAAGATAGATTTGGTCAACCCAATAAAGATGGCATAGAATCAATTCATTCGAATATTGTTGGTTCTTTTACCGGCTGGAAGAAAGGTCTAAAATTAACCCTTCAGAATGGACAAGTTTGGAAAGTAACTAACAGTAAAAATGCCTATAAAAAAATGGAAAATCCTAAAATAACCATTACTCGCGGAATGTTTAACTCTTATGACGCCAAAGTAGAAGGGTTAAATGCGAGAGCCAAAGTAAAAAGAATCAAGTAGCTATTTCGACAATGCTAAAAAGTTTACCCTTCACTGCAATTAAAAAAGATAAGAATCCCTGATGGCGCTTGAAACTTTTATTAATCAGTTAGCCGCAAGTTTACTATTACCGCCAGGGATTAATTTTCTTTTATTCATCCTAGGGTACATTTCATTAAGGTACTCAAAGAAACTAGCTATTAGCTTATTTGTTTCTTCTATTGTTAGTCTCTATTTATTAAGTCTTCCTATCATCTCCAATAAGCTTAATCAAAGCTTATATACAGAACAGGCATTGACTCAACAACAAGTAAAAAATTACGCCAAACAACAGAGAAATGATTTGGCAATTGTTGTACTTTCTGGTGGACGTATCGATCTTGCACCTGAATATGGGAATATTGATATCGTGAGCGAAAAAACATTACAACGAATCCTCTATGGCGCATGGCTACACAAAAAGACACTGCTACCTATTTTAGTATCAGGCGGCAGTGTCTTCGGTGAAGCAACACCTGAAGCAGTGTTAATGAATCAAACCATGCTATCGGCATTTAATATTGCACCAAAGTGGATTGAGAGTAAAAGCGGAAATACCGCCGAAAACGCTAGATTTTCAGCCCAACGTCTTAAAAATAACCATATATCCGAAATTTTATTAGTCACTCACGCAAATCACATGCAAAGAGCAAAAACAGCTTTTGAAAGACAAGGGATTAAGGTAATCGCAGCGCCAACTGTCATCAAAAGTACTAGGACTCGTTGGAGAGATTTTTTCCCAAGCGCCAAAGCGCTTTATCGTAGTCAACTTGCGCTTCATGAAAAAATAGGAAGCTTCTGGTATTCGATTAGATATTAATCTCATTTTACTAAGTTGAACGCTCCTAGTGTCATCTAGTCTTTCATTCGCTCAACAGGCCATCAATCTAAATATTGTTCGGTTTTTTGCCGTTTATTCGAATTTACTATAAAATAAAGCTTCCTGTACCCTTTTTACCTGAAAATGCATGATTCAGGTAGAACGGGTATAAATAAACTGATTTACTTTTTTAGTAGCAAGAGGATATTCCCGTGACGATTCCACAAGGCTTTGACGCCGCAAAAATTCTTTCTCCAAAAAGAAATACCACCAACGCAACTAATGTTGAAGAACTTGCACTTGAGCAACTGAGTCACTATGGAATTGATAATAATAGCGACTACGGTCAAGCACTAAAAGAAACCGTAAAAAGTCTCTACAATGCTCAAAGTGATATGTCCCGTTTATGGCAAATTACCAATGAAACAATTA
>Ga0316204_10010012_pt1 | contig 12391 bp, 10 predicted proteins | sample 6monrhotite_MG_2_FD_205661 | JGI IMG/M metagenome (GOLD analysis project Ga0316204, IMG submission 205661) | Microbial mat bacterial communities from mineral coupon in-situ incubated in ocean water Damariscotta River, Maine, United States -... | ecosystem: Environmental > Aquatic > Marine >...
TAAAGGGCAAACGATTTTAACCGGTGCTAAAGAATTAAGAGTAAAAGAAAGTGATCGTATACAAGTTATGGCAGATGGTTTAACGACATTAGGCATTGATGCTAATCCTACTGAGGATGGTATTGTTATTACACCTAATAATAAACCCTTTCCTTTTGGAAGTGGAACAGTTGATAGTCACGGAGATCATCGTATCGCAATGTCATTCGCGATGGCGGCATTAAAAGCAAGCGGTACAATTACGATTACAGACTGTGCTAATGTGAATACTTCTTTTCCCGGATTTAAAGAGTTAGCAAAAGAAGCCGGCCTAAATATACAATAGTTATAAAGGATGTAAGAGGACTATGAGTACAACAGTTAAACCAGTCATATTATCCGGTGGTTCCGGAACACGTTTGTGGCCATTATCCCGTCAATTATATCCAAAGCAATTATTGCCTTTAGTGGGTGAGCAAACTCTATTGCAAGATACCATCACACGCCTTGAAAACTTCCCGAATATCTCTGATACCGTAACGGTAATCTGTAATGATGCACATCGTTTTTTAGTCGCAGAACAGTTGCGTGAGATTAATGTAAAAGCGGATGCTTTATTGTTAGAACCTGTTGGTCGAAATACTGCTCCGGCATTAACACTGGCGGCTATTGCAAACCGTGAGTTGGGACATGATGACGTTTTACTTGTTATGCCCGCCGATCATGTTATTCGGGACAACAAATCGTTCCAAAAAGCTTTAACTGAAGGCGCAAAACTTGCTGATCAAAATTACCTGGTAACATTTGGTATTGTGCCTGACAGAGCTGAGACAGGTTACGGTTATATCGAACAAGGTCAGGAGATAGATAAAGATTTAAGTTATGCCATAAATCGATTTGTCGAAAAACCTGCGCTTGAGGTTGCTAAAAAATACCTTGAGTCAGGAAACTTTCTCTGGAATAGCGGAAAGTTCATGGTGAAGTCATCTGTCTGGTTAGCTCAAATTGAATTGTTCTCGCCAAAAATTTTAGAAATGTGTGAGCAAGCTTATAAAGATGGAAAATCAGAACTGGATTTTTATCGCATTGATGAAAATGCATTTAATCAATGTCCTTCAGATTCTATTGATTATGCTGTGGCAGAAAAAATTGTCGCTGCCGATGATGATGATAAGATTAAGGCAGCAGTGATTCCATTGGATGCCGGTTGGTCAGACATCGGTGCCTGGGCTGAATTATGGAAAATTGGAAATAAAGATCAATCGGGTAATGTTATTCAGGGCGATGTAGTTGCTCTGGATAGTGAAAATTCGATGTTATTTAGCCAACAACGTTTGATTGCTGCAGTAGGGCTTAAAGATACGGTTGTAATAGAAACTGCTGATGCAATTCTTGTTGCTGCTAGAGATAAGGTTCAGGATGTTAAAAGAGTTGTTGAATGGATTAAATCTGAAGGCAGGGAAGAACACCTGAATCATCGTTGCGTTTTTCGCCCCTGGGGCAATTACGACAGTATTGATATGGGTGAAAGATACCATGTTAAACGTATTACGGTTGATCCCGGCGGCGTTTTATCATTACAAATGCACCAACACCGCGCTGAACACTGGATTGTGGTGAGTGGTACTGCCAAAGTGACACGTGATGATGAGACATTTATGGTCACTGAAAATCAATCTACCTACATTCCGGTTGGGACTAAACATCGCTTAGAGAATACGGGCTCAATTCCTTTAGAAATGATCGAAGTACAGTCGGGCAGTTATTTTGGTGAAGATGATATTGTTCGTTATGAAGATATATACGGGCGTTAGATTTAATATCCAATTTGGTCTTATAAAATGCAAAATATTCCGGTATTAACAATCGATGGCCCGAGCGGCTCAGGTAAGGGTACTGTTGTTCAATTTGTAGCGCAAAAATTGGGCTGGCATTTGCTTGATAGTGGTGCTTTATACCGCTTAGTCGCCTTTGGTGCTCAAAATAATCAGCTTTCTTTCGATGATGAGGTGGCTATTGCTAATTACGCCGCACATCTTGATGTTGAATTTAAACTGGTTGAGGATGACTCTAATAGCGCCAACTCACAGGAATTACAAATAACCCTGGAAGGGAAGGTTGTTGGGCCGGAATTGAGGACGGAAACAACTGGAAATGCAGCTTCAATAGTGGCTGCAATGCCTTCAGTTCGTGAAGCTTTGCTGCAGCGACAACGTGATTTTCGTCAATCCCCCGGTTTAGTGGCCGATGGTCGTGACATGGGAACCACTGTTTTCCCTGATGCCAAAGCCAAAATATTCCTTACTGCCAGCGCGGAAGAAAGAGCGCAAAGACGTTATAAACAGTTGAAAGACAAGGGTATTAGTGGTAATCTTGCCGCCCTTTTACGGGACATCAATGAGCGAGACGAGCGAGACAGTCAACGTTCGGCATCGCCGCTTAAACCGGCTGAAGATGCGGTTCAAATTGATACTTCAGACCTTAGTATTGAACAGGTTGTTGATCAAGTTTTAGCAATTTGTGAAAAACGCTTTTGAATGTATAAAGCGATGTTGTGTAAATAGGAAAATTTTTAACTTATGACTTAGTACCGCAAGTGTATTAAGCCGATTAATTAACAGTTCGTAGTGTTTGACTCGCCAGAGGCCAGCTATGACATAACCCAGATCACATATGATCTAAGGCATATCTAAAATGAGCGAAAGTTTTGCAGAATTATTTGAAGAAAGTTTAATCAAGACGCAAATGCGTCCAGGCGCTATTATCCCCGGTACTGTGGTTCAAATAGATAATGACTTTGTTGTTGTTAACGCCGGTCTTAAGTCTGAAGGTGTCATACCTGTATCCCAGTTTTTTAATGAAAAAGGCGAAATCGAAGTTGTTGTTGGCGACACGGTTGACGTCGCTATGGACATGATGGATGACGGTTTCGGTGAAACACGTTTATCACGTGAAAAAGCGAAACGTGCAGAAGCATGGACCAGCCTTGAAGTTGCTCATGAAGCAAATGAAACAGTTGTTGGTACTATCGCTGATAAAGTTAAAGGTGGCTTTACAGTTGATCTTGGTAACATCCGCGCATTCTTACCGGGTTCACTAGTTGATGTACGTCCAGTACGTGATACCAGCTACTTAGAAAATAAAGAATTAGAATTTAAAGTTATTAAACTTGATCAAAAACGCAATAACGTTGTTGTTTCTCGCCGTGCAGTGGTTGAGTTAGAAGGCGGCGCGGATCGCGAAGCAATGCTGGAAAGTATGCAGGAAGGCGCAATCGTTAAGGGTGTCGTTAAAAACTTAACTGAATACGGTGCTTTCGTTGATTTAGGTGGTGTAGACGGTTTATTACATATCACTGATATGGCCTGGAAACGTGTTAAACACCCAAGTGAAATCGTTGAAGTCGGTACTGAAATCGACGTTAAAGTTCTTAAGTTTGATAAAGAACGTATGCGTGTTTCATTAGGTCTCAAACAAATGGGTGAAGATCCTTGGGTAGATATCGCTCGTCGTTACCCAGAACACACGCGCTTATTCGGTAAAGTAAGCAACATCGCTGACTACGGTTGTTTCATCGAGCTTGAAGAAGGCGTTGAAGGTCTTGTTCACGTATCTGAAATGGATTGGACTAACAAAAATATTCACCCAAGCAAAGTTGTTGCTTTAGGTGATGAAGTTGAAGTTGTTGTACTTGATATCGACGAAGAACGTCGTCGTATTTCTTTAGGTATGAAACAGTGCCAGGCTAATCCTTGGGATGACTTCGCAGGTAACTTCACTAAAGGTGATAAAGTTACTGGTACAATTAAATCAATCACTGATTTTGGTATTTTCATTGGTATGGATGGTGGTATTGATGGCTTGGTTCACTTGTCTGACATTTCATGGAATGACACGGGTGAAGAAGCGGTTCGTAGCTACAAGAAAGGTGATGAGATTCAAGCCGTTGTTCTATCTGTTGACCCGGAACGCGAACGTATCTCTTTAGGTGTTAAACAATTAGATAAAGATCCATACTCTGATTTCGTAGCAGAAAATCCAAAAGGTACTATCGTTAAAGGTATTATTGGTGAAGTTGACGCTAAAGGTGCAGTTATCGATTTAGGTAATGGTGTTGAAGGGTATCTTCGTGCATCAGAACTTGCTCGTGACCGTGTAGAAGATGCACGTACAGTATTAACGACTGGCGAAGAAGTTGAAGCTAAATTCACGGGTATCGATCGTAAGAGCCGTAACATCAGCTTGTCGATTAAAGCGAAAGATACTGCAGAAGAAAAAGCGACAATCAGTGATTATAAGAGTGGCGCAGCACCAACAGGTGGCACTTTAGGTGATTTACTGAAAGAGCAAATGGGTAGCGGGGACGAGTAAGTTCCTGATATTAGAGCAAAAATTGGATTCCATACTGGCGTAACTTGTACTATAGTAGGCATATTACGAGGTTAACCGTTTAGGAATAATAATGACAAAATCTGAACTAATCGAAATTCTGGCTCAAAAACAGACTCAACTGGCTTATAAAGACGTTGAGTTGGCCGTTAAAAACATGTTGGAGCATATGGCGACAACATTAGCTAATGGTGAGCGTATCGAGATTCGTGGTTTTGGCAGTTTTTCATTACATTACAGACCACCTCGTGTGGGCCGTAATCCAAAAACCGGTGATTCTGTGGACTTAACTGCAAAGTATGTCCCACACTTCAAACCGGGTAAGGAAATGCGGGAACGTGTTAATGAAAGTATGGATAGAGTCGAAATAACAGCTTAATCTAAAATAAGTTCTAATAAATCAAAGACGGTATAAAGTGTAAGCTTTATGCCGTTTTTTTATATCTGGAGATTAGCTTGATGCAGGGGCATAGCCTGTGCTTTTTTAATGGAGTCCTTTATACACTTACTTAGAGCATAAGATATCAGGGATTATCAAGTTCACAGTAAGTTGATGAGCGTCTTCAAGCTGGGTCAAACGGTGTTTCAAGTGTGTCAGAAATGTCTGTAATCATCCTTCAGAATATTAAATAATTGCTTTAAATTCAATAATTTAAGCCGTTTTCTATAATTGGCGCGTAATAGTTACATTCATTTTCTTTTATTCCTCAATATTACTGAGTCTAGGCCGATACTTACTATAATAAATTCAAGCATTTAGCATGCATGAACACAATTATCAGAGACAAAGATTGACTCAAATTAGAATTGTATATGACTGACTATCAACCACAAGATAAGCCACAAACGAGTCTCCGTTTTCATTATATCGTTGCTGCTGTTGTAATTGTCTCCGTATTAGTTTTAGGGTCAACACTGGCAAGTTTTTATTTCAAATATATAACCGAAAAAAATACCGCGTTATTGAAATTACGTGACAGCATCGCTGTTCATTTCGATGATTTGCGAAATGCGATGTGGAAAGCAGATAAATCTTTGTATGTTTTGCTGAGTGATTCAGAAACGATACAACTCGATAAAATTGAATCCAGTTTTCGGATTATTGGTGATAAATTTGTAAATATTTCAAAAGTTGATGGTATAGAAAAAACAGGATTAGTCACAAATTTAAATAACCTGGTTGATGCGCATAAAAAACTTACTGCAGAAGTTATTATTTTATTAGATTTACGTAAAGATATTAACTGGTTGTATCCAATGCTACCTTTTATTAACACAACTTTGCTTGAGTCAAATATCGAATTTGAAACAGCAATTGATCTGGCTATTAAAGAAACGATAAATTCAGCAGGTAAAAATAATTATGGAAAAATATACCGACTGTTGGATGAGTTGAGGAATCTATGGCGACTTAAAATACTGGATTTTCGTGGTGTATTAATCAGGTTTGCGGGACTAAATACTAAAAGCATATCTCAGGAAAAAAATATTGAAAATTACCACTTGGCAGTTGAAGATAAATTGGCTGAGCTTTCAGTTATTGGCAATAAAGGTGACTTAGGTTTTGAAACAGAAGTCCATCTTGAGACAATGCAGGAAAAATCTAAACAGTGGTATAAAGATTATCAGAAATTATTAAAAATTAGAAAATCAAATGTATGGCGTTCAGACATACTTTACATTCGTACTAAAATACAACCTTTGCAAAAAATTATTTATGATGAATTAGGTTTGTTAGAAAAAAATCTAAACTTATGGTCGGTCGATAACACCAGGCATGTTGATGCTGCTGCACAGAAAATATATATAGAGTTATGGTTTCTTACGGGGTTAGCAATTTTATTTATTATTCTAATTTATTTTAAACTGAATAAATCTCTTTTACTGCCGATCGAGAAAATCACTGAATCTATAAGTCTTGATATCGTTAATTCTGAGAAAATACATTTTCCTGAAAAAAGTAGCTGGGAAATACATGTGTTGGTAAATGCCTTTAACAATATGCGTAAGCAAGTCCATCATCGGCAAATGGTTCTTGAGTTTCAGGCAATGCATGATTCTTTAACAGGGTTACCTAATAGAGCGTTGCTCCAGGATAGACTGGAACAAACTATTCACCAGGCTGAACGAAATGATACAGAAATGTCTCTACTGCTCCTGGATCTGGATCGATTTAAAGACATAAATGACACTTTAGGTCATCCGGTTGGAGATATTGTATTAAGACAAGTTGCTAAAAGACTTGAGAATTGCCTGCGAGCGACAGATACGGTTGCTCGTTTAGGAGGTGATGAATTCGCAATAATTACAAGTTACAGTAACCAGTCTCTGATTGAATCATTTATTTCACGAATAGTTAAAGATATTGAACGTGTCATAACTATAGAAGATCAAAAACTTTATGTTGGCCTGAGTGTTGGTGTTGCCTCATATCCAAAAGATGGAGTGGATGCAGACACATTAATTCAACATGCAGATATAGCAATGTATAGTGCAAAACGTGGAAACAAGAATCAGGAATTTTATAAAACAGAAAAAGATTATTACAGTGCTGACAATTTAACGTTGCTGGCTGATTTGAAAGCAGAGCTAAAAAATCCAACCGATAAAATCCAGATTTACTACCAACCTCAAATTGATGTTCTAAGTGGGGATATAATCAGCGTTGAAGCATTAATTAGATGGAACCATCCTACCCAGGGTTTTTTGCCTGCAGAACAGATAGTCAGGATGGCTGAGCAGACAGGGCTTATATCTGATTTAACATACTGGGTGTTAAGGGCGTCATTGCTTGAGTATGCCAGGTGGAACAATGACGAGATTACGCTTGGAATTAATCTATCTGTATGGAATCTTCAGGACATTGAATTGATCCCTTTTGTTAACAGAGTGTTACATGAGACCAGGGTTAAACCGGAAAAGATCACGTTTGAGATTACTGAAAGTGCAGTAATGAATGATCCGGTCCGCGCCAGAGAAGTTCTTCAACATTTAAGTGATATGGGTATTGAGTTAGCTATTGATGATTATGGAACAGGGTTCTCTTCACTAGCATACTTAAAGTTGTTGCCGGTTAAGTATCTAAAAGTCGATAAATCATTTGTTATCGATATGTTAGAAGATGAGAATGATGCAATTATTGTTCATTCTACCATTGAACTTGCTCATAACCTCGGTTTATCAGTTGTTGCAGAAGGTGTTGAAAGCCAGGAAGCATTAGTTAAACTTCGAGAGCTGGGTTGCGACTATGCTCAGGGTTATTATTTGGCAAAACCGATGCCTGCAGAAGAGATAGAAAAATGGCTTAATGACTATAAATCAGCTGATATTGCCTGAGTGTTTAGTTAATAAAATCTAATTTTATAATGTATCTGAATAATGCATATATTATAAAAATAAAAGCCAGAGGAATAATTATTGTCTGAAATAAAAAAACAACAATTAAATTCACTATGTGATGCGTTGTTTCAGTAGCTGCCAGTTTATATTTTTCTATTTTTTTATTAATGTCCAGCATTTCAGATGTTGAGTTATAATATGCCTTGGCACTTTCCCAAACTGACTTTTCCTTTATGTCAGGCAGGCTAACTTGTTCAGTCTCGTTTAGCTGACCAATTTCAAATGCAGTTGTTTCAAGTTGTTCTGTTGATGTTGTATATTCACTTTCAAGAAACACCTGGTATATGTATTCATTTGCCAATCCGGTAAAAGGGACTGCGAAACGTAAAATAATTAATAGTAACGATAAGCGTAAAACAAAAGTGCGTAGTTGCAGACGGTTTTTAGTGAAAATTAAAATCAGCCCAAGGGCAATAATAAAGATAAAAAAATAGTTAAAGTTAGGCCAGATACTCATCGTTAGAAAAACCTTTTGTATTCCCAGTGAGGTTGTACTGGCAAGCATAATCCATGAAAAACGTTCAACTAAATCATTAACGGGATCCAGAATTTGACCGGGTGTTAAGTTAATACCAATACCGGCAGGCTGAATTGCGATTTCAGTTCCCTGGGCAACCGAGATAACACCATTTAATGTCTTTGCTATACCAAAGGTAATTAATGCACGGTTAAATGCTTTGTCAATATAGTGTTTACTGCTCGTGTCAATAGTCTGGCTTAAGTTAAAAGCTATCGCCAGCAAAAACAAAAGAGATAAGGCTAATTTTTTTGTGCCAGCTTTACGGTATGAATTTTTGAGTGAGGAGAAGAAAGTCATTGTTATTTATTACTAGGTTTTGAATGTACCTAACAGTTTATGGTAATTCTTTTTTGTAAACCATTTAAATCTTACATAAAAAAGCCCCAAATGATGGGGCTTATAGCAATTTATTGATGCTGATGTAGTTAGATTTTTTCAGAACGTCTGTATTCTCGTCTTAAAAACATAATCATAACGCCTGAACTACCGAGCAATATCCCTGAAATAAATGACATAAAAGAGTCAACAGTAGAAATGGCGGCAACGCCACCTACGACATATAGAACAGGTAAACTTTCATAAATCGGTTTTGGCATATTCATAAACAATCTCCTGACACTAGCTTATTTCCATATAGACACATAAAATTACAGTGTAATTGAAAAATAGTTAAACTGTATCACCTTGTATAGCAGTCGGATAAATTAAGATCAATAAAACAAATGTTAAATCTGGACACAATTAACCTTGTAATCTTCGGTGAATTAGCAAAAAACATCAAATTCATAACGAATAACAGCTGAATTATCCTCTTTTTTTCTTTATACGCTAAATGGAACTCAAGTTATCGAACAGTCTTTACAATCGGAGGCTTGTACTGAGAAACGTAGCGATTTTAGATAATATAATTGCCTTAAAAGAGCCTATTTAAGCTGCGTCTTAAAGTGTAACTTGATAAAATGGCCGGATGAGTAAACTTTCGTTATTTAAACAGGCTGAAGAGTGTATTCAAGCGTGTTTGCCAGGTGTAAAAATTAGTTTAAGTTATAATACCGCTGAAGCATGGCAACAACATCAGTTATCATTGGAAAAAGTTGCACCAATATTAACCTTTGCGGATCCCGGGCGTCCTGAAAAACCTGAGCTGGTTCCACCCCGTGAATTGAATCGTCGCAAAGCCACAAGTAAGATAGGTCACGCGGCTTTAATTCATTCAATTTGTCATATTGAATTTAATGCGATTAACCTGGCCTGGGATGCTGTTTATCGTTTCCAGGACATGCCAGATACATTTTATTCAGACTGGGTTAAGGTTGCGAAAGAAGAAGCTTATCACTTTGAGTTATTAAGTAAGCATTTAGAATCTATGGGTTATGCTTACGGTGATTTTACAGCTCATAATGGCTTGTGGGAAAGCGCACTCGTGACGGCATTTGATCCAATGGTTCGCATGGCATTAGTTCCACGAGTACTGGAAGCTCGTGGCCTGGATGTGACACCGGGAATAGTTAATAAACTTAAAAATATTGGTGATGAAAAAGCGGTTGAAATATTAGATATCGTTCATCGTGATGAAATTGGACATGTAGAAACAGGTACACGCTGGTTTCGCTACTTTTGTGAGCAACGAGAACTAAATTCTGAAGAAGTGTTCAAAGATTTAATTAATAAATATATGAAAGGTGTCTTACGTGGTCCTTTTGATCACGATGTTCGTAAGCGAGCAGGTTTTACAGAAGAAGAATTACTATTTTTAGAATCCGCAAATTAGGAAGTTAAAGGTTAATATGAAAAAGTCAGTATTTGTAATGATGTTGGGTGCCATGATGTTAAATATTTTAGCGTCATGTGCAAGTAAAGAGCAGGGTGATACGCTTGTGCTATTTATGGAGCAGGAAAGCGGTATTGAACCATATCAAACTCGAATGATCGTTAATAAAAACTTTGTACGCGTCGATGATGGAGATGGCTCAAAAACGTTTGTTTTATATGATCGCAATAAAAAAATTGTTTACAGTATAAACCCTGATGAAAAAACTGTAATGGCAGTGCATGAAAAAAAATTAAAGAAAGGGCAAGTATTTGAACCTCCGTTTAAACTCACGCATTCTGTTAAGGAAATGCCGGAAATGAAGGGTTCTCCTACGATTGATGGAGAAAGTGCAAAGCACTTCCAATTAATCACCAATGATAAAGTTTGTTATGATGTTGTTGCGATTAAAGGGTTGATGCCTCATGTGGTTAAAGCCTTAACTGAATTTCATAACCATATGGCATCAGACAGTGTTATCACATTCAATAATATGCCTGCCGATATGCAAGAAGCATGTGATATGACCTCGACAACATTTAAACCTGCCCGGCAATTTGAGTTTGGTTTCCCTATACAGGAATGGGATAATAAAGAATATATGCGTTCTTTAGTTGATTATAATGTTGATTACAAGGCTAAGCCTGATTTGTTTGCTTTGCCTGAAGGCTACAAGCATTATACCGTGCAGGAGTTACGCGAAGGGAAGGTAAGTTTTGCAGAATAACGTTTAATTTTATTATTAACTACAAGGACGTAGATAATAACGTTATTTAGAAATAGATTCTAGCTGGCAGCCGCTTTCATCACATACAAGTACACTACCTTGTTCATACCAGTCACCTAATACAATTCGTTTCATATCTATATTCTCTACAGAAAAATCATGAATAGCAGGACGGTGGGTATGGCCATGTATGAACCGGGATACATTATGTTCTAACATAGCACGTTCAACAGCTTGTTGATTAACATCCATAATGTCCATTGCCTTTGATGCCGTTTCAGCTTTACTTGCTTCACGGAATTTTGCGGCCACGGCTAATCGTTCTTCAATTGGTTTTGCAAGGAAGTCGGCTTTAAAGTCAGGGTCGCGTACCATGCTACGAAACTTTTGATACTCAACGTCATCTATGCACAAGGTGTCACCGTGCATGAGCATAGTCGGGATGCCATAAAGATCTATAACGGTAGGATCTTCAATTAAGGTTGCGCCAGATAACTCGGCAAACTGTTCTGTTATTAAAAAGTCACGGTTACCATGCATTACAAATATAGGTACACCAGCATTGGTGAGTTGTTTCATTTTGGCGATGCTTTGTTGATAGCCAGGTAGAATAAAGTCATCCCCTAGCCATACTTCAAACAAATCACCTAAAATATAAAGGGCGTCTGCTTTAGACGCCCTTTGTTCTAGAAAATTGACAAACAGTTCTGTGATACTTGCTCGCTCATCACTAAGATGAAGATCGGAAATAAATAAGGTGCTCACAGTGGACTACTTATGAAAAATTAGTCTTCAATTTCTACGCTTTCAATAACAACATCTTCAGTTGGAACATCCTGGTGATGACCACTTGAACCTGTTGCTACATTTTTAATCTCATCTACTACATCCATGCCTTCAACGACTTTACCAAATACACAATAGCCAAAGCCTTGTGCATCAGCTGAAGTAAAATTAAGAAAATCATTATTTTTTAAGTTAATAAAAAATTGCGAAGAAGCAGAATGTGGATCAGGAGTACGTGCCATTGCAATTGTACCGCGATCGTTTTTCAGGCCGTTTTCTGCTTCGTTTTTAATAGAATCACGAGTTGGCTTTTCTTTCATGCCAGGTTCCATGCCGCCGCCCTGAATCATAAATCCATCGATAACGCGATGAAATATTGTTCCATTATAAAAGCCGTCTTTCGCGTACTGCTCAAAGTTAGCAACAGTGTCAGGCGCTTTAGCAGCATCCATTTCAAGAACGATGGTGCCTTTGTTGGTGATTATTTTAATCATAATAAAATCCTTTAGTTTAAAAGTTACTTCTTAATTTCTTTAGCCGTTGCAGGTTTTGTTTCTTCACCAATGATCGTTGCTTTTTGGATTAGCATCATTTTTAAAGGCACATCACTTCGGAATGGGCCGTTTGGACCGGTACGTTGATTACGAATTTTATCAACAACTTTCATGCCTTTAACGACACGTCCAAAAACAGCATAACCCCAACCACGTGGTGTTTTACTTGTGTGATCAAGAAAAGGATTGTCCACAGTATTAATAAAGAATTGTGCGGTTGCAGAATG
>Ga0316204_10010013_pt1 | contig 12390 bp, 12 predicted proteins | sample 6monrhotite_MG_2_FD_205661 | JGI IMG/M metagenome (GOLD analysis project Ga0316204, IMG submission 205661) | Microbial mat bacterial communities from mineral coupon in-situ incubated in ocean water Damariscotta River, Maine, United States -... | ecosystem: Environmental > Aquatic > Marine >...
AATGACCTTCCAATCCAATTCTCGCAATCAGTTGACAACAAAAGCACGGGACAAATTGAATTTCTTTTACAAACAGCTCTTAGATTATCGGATTTAGACAGATTTCACTACCTTGGGATCAAAATTAGCGAGGCATTAGAGTTGATTGCCAAAAATGCAAAAAACTAGAGAAATATTGATGCTTGAAACTGATAATACTCATCGGAAATCGCATCTGAGAAAACATGTTTCTTCAGATGCTCGCGTTTTAAAAACCCGAAAATTGCTGATGTATGCTGTTTATCAACTGCTCCCAAAAACTTCTTGGCAAGACATGACGGTATCTGTGATTTGCAAACAAGCTGGATTGTCGCGGTCCACTTTTTATGTCCACTTCAATTCCAAGGCTAAGTTACTCGATGCGTTTATGGAGGAGATGCTCACCCAACTAAGCGAAAAACCTGCTCTCGGGCGTGGCCTAGATCATAACGGAACTTTTGGTTTCATCCCGCATATGCTGGATAACATTCAGATGATCCAAAGGGTCACCAAGCGACAACATAATGATATATATAGCTTTTATTTGGTTCAAGAATTTTTGAGGTTACTGCAAAATGCAATGAAGCTAGAAATCAACCGCTCATCCAAAAGAGAGGTTCTAAAATCTAAGGATCTAACTATGTTAAGTGCCGCGCTTGGAGCGCAAATTAACAAATGGTTGGATTGCGAATGCCGTTCAAATAAACGATCAGTCTTGGAGGACTTTGACCAGTTTGCGAAAAGCGTTCTGTTCGAAAATGCAGTTATTCACAACCCGGGCACAGATTGAACCAGAAACCCATTGCCCGCTTTTGCGCCCAAAGCGGATGTTGGCAATGTCGGCCAACTATTGAATTATCATCATATCGCCCGGGATCAGTTCCGGCAAAAGCGCATCCATGTCTTTGCGCGCAATTGCGACGCACCCCTCGGTTGGCTTTCCTTCGTTCCAGACGTGGAAAAAAATCGCGCTGCCTTTACCGGATTTCGGCGGAGTATCATTATGGCCGAGCACTATAATTATGTCATAAAGAGGGTCGTTGCGGACCAGTGTTTCGGCGCTGAACGGGTGTGGTAGGCGAACCGGACGATTGTAGGATGGATCGGCTGGATCATCCGACCAGCCATCCTGTTCATTGATCCAGCGCCAGGGGAGGGCGCAGCCATTGGATGGTGCAGCTCTACCGGGGTGAAACAATGTGCCCCGGATTGGCCAGGAACCCAGCGGTGTACATCCATCGCCTTCGGATTTGTCTTCTGCCGGACATGCACCGGATCGACCGATGGTGCAGGGGATTATGCGGTCATTGAATGTGAGCGTCAGCGCCTTGCTGTCGACCCGGATCGCGTTCAAAGTTTATGCCCTGTCCGATCGCGCTTGGTGTCCAGATAAAATTCATTGTAAGGGTTGGCCGCGATCTTGACCGGCAGGCGTTCTTCAACGCGCACACCGCAAGCTTCAATTCCTTCTACCTTCTCCGGATTGTTGGTTAGCAATTTGACCTTTGGGATGTTGAGCAACTCCAGCATGCGGGCCGCAATTCCAAAGTCGCGGGCATCAATGGCAAAGCCCAATCGCTGGTTGGCATCAACCGTATCAAAGCCTTGATCCTGTAAGGCATAGGCGCGGAGTTTGTTGATCAGGCCAATCCCGCGACCTTCCTGACGGAGGTACAACAACACCCCCCAATTTGCCTCGGTCATCTGGCCCAGCGCAGCATGCAGCTGCGGTCCGCAATCGCATTTCAGGCTGCCCAGAACATCACCGGTCAGGCACTCGCTATGCAAGCGGACAACCGGTGTTGTGTGATCGCGTTTGCCCACCACCAATGCCACATGGTCGGTCGCATCAGCGTCGCTGCGGAAGCCATAAATATGGGCCTGCTCACTGGCCGCAACCGGAAGCTTGGCCTGCGCGCTGATGATCAATCTATTCGCATCAGCATAGGCGGTCACATCGTCGGATTGGGTAATATCTTCTGCATCGTCGACGATTAGGAAGGCTGGTAACATGCCGCCCAATCGTGCCAGTTCCATCGCCGCCTTTGCTGCCTTTGGACTGCCTAGATCACTGCTACGAAATGGGCCTTTCATCGGATGACGCATATCAAGAACCGGATCGACAATCGCGATGACCTCTGCCGCGCTTGCTGCGGCGACCAAATCGATCTGGACGGGCAGTTCCGGATCAGCGGATGCCCTTTGGTTCAGTAGCTTCAATGTGTCTGCGCGGCTGGCGGAAATCAAAAGCGAGGGGTTTTTACCGCCAGAAAGATGTTCATCCAGATTGGCTGTTTCGACCGGCAACAGATATAGCGTCTCACCATCTGCCTTAATCCCGACAGGCCAACCGCGACGCAGCGCATCAATGGCTCGCGCGGCTCTTCTGGCCTCCGGAGAGGGTATGGTGCTCAAAATTTGAATTCCGTGATCAACGGTGCGTGATCAGATGGTTTGGTCCAGCCGCGCGCATCCTCGTGCACAACATGACCAACCGCATTGCTTTCCAGCTCCGGACTGACCCAGACATGGTCCAGCCGCCGGCCTTTGTCCGATTTGCGCCAGTCGCGAGCACGGTAGCTCCACCATGTGAAGAGGCGCTCCGGATCGGGAATAAATTTGCGGCCAATATCAACCCAGCCATGCGCGTCTTGAAGCTTTTTCATCGTTTCGACTTCAAGCGGGGTGTGACTGACAACTTTAAGCAATTGCTTGTGGCTCCAGACATCCGACTCCAATGGGGCAATATTGAAATCGCCCAAAAGGATTGTCGGCGTTTTGAGTTTCTCCGACCAATCGGTCATCCGTTCGTAAAAATCGAGCTTCTGACCAAATTTGGGATTAACCTCTCGGTCTGCAATTTCGCCCCCAGCGGGAATATAGACATTCTCTACGCGTACACCGTTGTTCAAAACGCCGCCAATATGACGGGCTTCACCATTAGCCTGCCAGTCATTGCGGGTCTGATCATGCAGAGGCACCTTGCTTATCATGGCAACGCCGTGATGCATCGGCTGCCCATTGAGGATGAGATGATTATATCCAAGCCGCCGGAACATGCCTTCCGGAAATTGTTCATCGCGAACCTTGGTTTCCTGCAAGCAGAGAATGTCCGGCTCTTCCTCTCGCAGGAAGCGCTCCACAATCTCGATTCGCGCACGGACGCTGTTAATATTCCAGCTGACTATTTTCAGAGTATCGCTCATGGCGCATCTCCTAACCATGGTTTCGCGCAAACCCAAGCCCAAAGGCATAGATAATTTGATAGTTATTTGAATAATTTGAAACGAAAAACCCCCACCTCCGGGGGCATTTAGGAGGTGGGGGCTAACTCGCGTTCGTCACGCATAGGATGATCCGAATTTTGTAAAGTCAGGTAACAGGGGGAAAACCTGACCGCCTCTTTTCATCCTGTAAACCTTATACGGAGCGGTTTCTGTCGCTTATATGAACAGAGTGCTGAACATATTCCGCTGGTCGATTGCCCGGCTCAATTCACCGTTTGCCGCGCCGTTTCTTGCGTGGATCGTTCCATCTAAATGTGCTGTTCGATACTGCCGCACCATATTTCTGGTTCGAAAGCCGAATGGATGTCCGATTATTTTTCGAATCGAGCGAAACCCAACCATCCAGGCTTAAACCGCCAGGAGCGCCGGCTTTCTCCTGAAAAACCATGGTGATAACACCATATTCCGGGCGCTTCGGATCGCGTATTTCCGCGCTCAGGACACCGGGATTGCGAGTCGGGATAATTTTTGCATATTTTTTCAGATCGCGCTCGGGATTGAGCAGTGCGCTGAGGGGGCTATTGCGGATTGGCCAACGCTGGACTTGATTGACGTCATAGTCGATCATGGTCAAAGCCTTGCCATCGCCAACGATTAGCAGGTTCGCTTCCTTACCATATTGAAACCGAATCCTGCCCGGCTGCTTCAGGGTCAGTTTGCCATTGAGAATTTGTCCGCTGCGATCCGACTGACTGAAATTGGCGGTTAAGGTGTTCATCGACCGTAGATGGTTGGAAATCCGATCTAACTGATTATTGGGACTTTGCTGAGCGGTCGCAGTGCTGCTGGCCGTAAAGGCGAGCGGAGCGGCGAGCAATGAAATAGCATATTTCCACATATTGAAAACTCCAGAATATTAATCGCCATATTAGCCAGTTATGGTTGAACATGTGCTGAACTCCATGTTCAATTCTCGATCATTGCGTCGTCACGCTAGCAATGGCGTTGGCAAAGAAATATCAATTCCTAAAATTATACACTTTCTACACCTACCAACCTTTCAAAGGAAATCCTGTTTTTCGAATCGAAGTCACTGATATTGCCGGGGATCTTTGTTTGAAAAGCCATAAACTATATCAATACTCGCTTAGCAGGATGTAGGACAGCGTTTCCTTATCTAATCTCACCATTCTGATCGCGTAATACTTCACGGCGTCCAATATGGTTTGGCGGACTGATAAACTCGTCTTCTTCCATCCGGTCGATAATCCGGGCAGCGGTGTTATAGCCGATACGCATCTGCCGTTGCAGCCAACTGGTAGAGACTTTCTGTCCTTCAAATACGATCTGACAGGCCTGCGCATATTGCCGGTCTTCCTTGCTGTCGGAGAGATCCGCTCCATCCAGGGCATAGCCGCCATCTTCGGGCTCTTCGGTAACGGCTTGAATATAGTCCGGAGATCCTTGTGATCGCCAATGGTCAGCAACCGCACGTACTTCGTCATCCGATACAAAGGGTCCGTGAACACGGGTCAGCTGCTTGCCTCCCGGCATATAAAGCATGTCGCCCTTACCCAATAGTTGCTCGGCTCCTTGCTCGCCTAAAATAGTGCGGGAGTCGATTTTCGACGTGACGTGGAAGGAAATTCGCGTCGGGAGATTCGCCTTAATGACACCGGTTATAACATCGACGGAAGGTCGCTGGGTTGCCATGATCAGGTGAATTCCGGCCGCACGGGCTTTTTGTGCCAGACGCTGGATCAAGAATTCGACTTCCTTGCCTGCTGTCATCATCAGGTCGGCCAGCTCGTCAACAATAACGACAATTTTCGGCAGCACTTCATATTCAAGCTGCTCTTCTTCATAGATTGGCCGCGATGTTTCAGGATCATATCCGGTTTGGACTTTCCGACCCAATGGCTCGCCTTTGGCCTTTGCCGCTTTCACTTTTTCATTGAAATTGGCAAGGTTGCGAACGGAGATCGATGACATCATCCGGTAACGTTCTTCCATCTGTTCTACCGCCCATTTGAGCGCACGAACTGCTTTCGCAGGCTCGGTCACAACGGGCGACAACAGATGCGGAATATCGTCATAGGTGCTGAGTTCCAACATCTTGGGATCGATCATGATCATTTTGCATTCGTCGGGAGTCAGACGATAGAGCAGCGAAAGGATCATGCAGTTGAGGCCAACCGACTTGCCCGAGCCGGTGGTGCCAGCAACCAAAAGATGGGGCATCGGGCCCAGATCGGCAATCACCGGATCACCAGAGATGTTTTTGCCGAGGATGATGGGTAACTGTCCACTTTGATCAGCGAAGCTGTCACTGGCGACCATCTCGTGGAGCACCACCATTTCGCGGTTCTTGTTTGGCAGTTCGATACCCATGACTGTGCGGCCGGGAATGGCCGCAACACGGGCCGACAAGGCCGACATATTGCGCGCGATATCTTCGGCTAGCTGGATAACCCGGCTTGCTTTGATACCCGGTGCTGGTTCCAGTTCATACATGGTAACAACGGGCCCCGGTCGAACGGCATTAATCGAGCCTTTGACATGGAAATCGTCGAGCACGGATTCGAGCAGCCGCGCATTGCGTTCCAATCCGGCTTTATCGAGCACATTCTTCGCCTGCTCCTGCGGCGGACTTAGCAAGTCGATGGATGGTAGTGAGTAAGGGCCAAAAAAGTCGCCTTGTTTGCCTTTGTTAACATCCGCTTTCTTCGGTGGAAGGGCCCGATCACTAATTTCCGGTGGTGGCCTATTGTCCGGTTTGACTTCTTTGCGCGGTGCCGGTTTTTTCAGTTTTACCGGTTTCTCATTGCCTTCCGGTTCAATGACCAGGCCTTGATCTTTCTTGCCAAACGGATTCTTGACTTCTGGAACTTTAAACTCGCGAAATAGTGGTTTGTCGAGGCGGAGGCTGAAATAACCCAATGCCGCTCCGCCAACTATTGTCAGAGCTGTGATAAAGCCGGAGGCTAAGCCGCTCCAACTCTGCGAGATAGCGCCAAGCCCGGCCGCAATCCCGTTGCTGGAAAGCATGCCTGAAAGCCCGCCAAGGCCAGATGGCATTTCAGCACCGCCACTGGGAAACCATAAGGACAGCCCGGTGGCCATCAAAATAACTCCGATAACACACCATAAAAGTTGCTTTTTCCAACCCGGTTGCGGGATGTTTTTCCATAGACGGTTTGCGAAGACGGCAATAAGTGGCAGCATGATAACCGCCGGATAGCCGAACAAGAGTAACAACAGATCGGAGCTGTAGGAGCCAATGACACCCATCCAGTTATGTTCGACGCTGCCGGCAGATGTGCTGAAAGAGGGGTCGCTCGCGGAATGACTAGCCAATGCCAGAAGCAGAAAAATTGCCAATATAAACAGGCTGATAGATCCAATAAGCGCACCGCTACGCAGCAGGCTCAGACGCATCATTTCCCGCCAGTTTGCTTGTTTAGCCTTGCTGGCCATTTGTAGCTCCCTGCATCGCCCCAGCCAGAAACGTGCATTAACTATATCCTCTTTGCGCGAATCGGGGACTCTCCGTCAAGTTTCTTGATCAATTTTACCCGAATTTGCCTTTCAATAGTCTGGCCTCAAGCCTATCTTGGAACAAGGAAAATGGTGGATTGAGATATGAGCGGGCAAAACCAACAAAGTGATGTGATTATATTGGGTGCGGGCATGATTGGCCTGACTCAAGCTTTGACATTGGCAGCTCATGGTTTGAAGGTCGCGATAATTGATCGTGCCGACCCTGCCGATTTAGTCAATCCCGGCAAGGATGAGCGGGTTTCCGCGATTAACAGCGCTAGCTGGAAAATGTTCGAGGCCATCGGTTTGGCGGACAAGTTAAAACCCAATGGCTGCCCGATTGAGAAAATCCTTGTCAATGACGGTTTGAAACCGGGCACATTGGATTTTGTTCCCGGCGAAGATGAGGGGCCAATGGGAGTGATGGTCGAGAACGCGCTCTTACGGACTTTACTGTTCGAAGCGGTTCAGGCGAGTGACGCCATCACGCTTCATATGCCCCGCCAACTTGCGGCCAGTGATCGCAATGAACACCGTGTTGATATCATGCTGGATAACGGTCAGGATTTGACTGCACCGTTGCTGATAGCGGCGGACGGTCGCGGAAGCAGGATGCGCGAAGAAGCCGGGATCATCATGGCGCACTGGCAATATGATCATAACGCTATTGTTTGTAAGATTGCGCATGAAAAACCGCATGGCAACACTGCATATGAACTGTTCTTCCCGTCTGGGCCGTTTGCGATTCTGCCGATGCTGGACGATGATAAGGGCAAGCATCGGTCGGCGGTTGTCTGGACGGTTTCACGCAAGGATGGGCCTGCTTTGGCCAAAATCAACCAGCGCGCCTTCGTTGCGGAGATGATGAAGCGCACGGGTGGCTTTCTGGGCGAGATTGAATTGCTGACTGATCGTCCGACCTATCCGCTGGGCTTTCATCATAGTTCGCATCTGACGGCAGGCCGTATGGTGCTGATTGGCGACGCTGGTCACGGCATCCATCCGATAGCGGGGCAGGGGCTGAACCTGGGCCTTCGCGATGTTGCGGCATTGACAGAATGTTTGGTGGATGCGGCGCGGACTGGATTGGATTTGGCCGATGCGCAGGTTTTGGCGCGCTATGACCGCTGGCGGAGTCTGGACAATATGACGGTGTCGGCTGCGACCGATATTTTGACGCGTCTGTTTGGATTGCCCGGAGAAACCTCGTCCGCGATCCGGCGTTTTGGTATCGGACTGGTTCAGCGTATCCCGCCACTCAAGGCGCAATTTATGGCGGAGGCCAAGGGTGAAACAGGTGATTTGCCGAAGCTGTTAATGGGTGAATTGGTCTAGCGCGGACTTTGACCGTCATCGATTTTGATTACGGTTCCTGTGACCGCATCCGAAGACGGTGAAACCAGATAGAGCAAGGTGCTATCCATCTGTTCCGGCTGCGCAATCCGTTTGCGCGGGAACTGCTTGAAAAACTCGCCCGATCGTTCAACCATACCATCTGCCATATCGGTGTGGAAAAGACCCGGCGCGATACCATTGACATTGATGTGAAATCTGGACCATTCGACAGCCAACGCTTCTGTCACGCGGACCACACCAGCTTTGGTGATTGAATATAAAGCCGCTCCGTTTCCGCCATAGTTGGTAGCCGCAATAGAGGCAATATTCACAATCCGGCCCGGTTGCTTCAGTCCAATCAAGGGGCGAGCAAATTCGTTCGAGAGAATGAATACGCTGCGCAGGTTTGTGTCCAAAACATCGTCGATCAATTCCTGCGACATTCTTGTAGCATGTTCCGCATCGACGATTCCTGCGTTGTTCACCAGAATTTCGGGTTGTCCCATTGCATCTGCAACCGTTGGGACAATCGCTTTGAGTTGTTCGGCATCCCGAACATCAAGAGCAAAAGCCTGCGCGACACCGCCATCGGCTTCAATCTCGGCAACCAATGCGTCCAATTTGTCTTTGCGCCGCGCTGTACAGGCGACTTTTGCACCGCAAGCTGCCAGCACTTTCGCAAAGCGCAGGCCTAAGCCTGCCGAAGCGCCTGTCACAATTGCGGTTTGGCCGCTTAGATCTATCGAGAAATTGGGTAATGTCATATTCGGGCATCCTCCTGTTGACGAACGAATGCCCGATATGATCGATTCAAGGCAAGCGCTTAATCAGCCGCTTAAGTCATCTTTGCGAATGGGAACAATTTTGATTTCCACTCTTCGATTGGCCGCCCGTCCTTCTTCCGTACTGTTGGTTGCAACCGGCTGGCTTTCACCGAATCCCTGCGTAGCAAGGCGTGCGCGTTGCACACCGCTATTGGACAGGAAATTGGCAACCGAATCAGCGCGTCGTACCGATAATGATTGGTTGTAAGCATCGCTACCGGTGCTGTCGGTATGCCCGAAAATGTCGACATAGCTTTTTTCATATTGCGAGAGCGTATTGGCAACGCTGCCCAAAGTTTCCTGAAAATTGGGTTGGATCGCGCTGCTGTCCACAGCAAAAGTGACATTGGACGGCATGTTCAGGATCAGGTTATCGCCCTCACGGGTGACATCGATACCGGTTCCGGCGGTCTGTTCGCGTAGCTTCTTCTCTTGTTCATCCATATAATAGCCAATGCCCGCTCCGGCGAGGCCACCCAGTCCTGCACCGACAATCTTTGCGGTCCGGTCGTTTCGTCCGCCCAAAATGTCGCCGAGCAAATAGCCGCCAACAACACCGCCGATGCCGCCAATTGCCGCTTTGGAGATGCGTTGATTGCCCGTTTCCGGATTGGTGACGCAGGCACTGGTTAGCGAAAGGGCGCTTAGCGAAAGCGCTGAGATCAGGATTTTATTCGTCCGCATATCAAATTCCCTCAATATTACTCTTTGAAAACAATGTGTTTTTTATGACGTGATCCTGTTTAACCATGTTGTAGATGAACAGCGAATGACGAGACATTTGATATTTCGTAAAATCTGTGGCTATAGAGAGCTTTGGGCCTTTTCCCTTTCAATTGGATAAAATGACACCCTTTCCCTGGTTTGATGTCGCAATCATAATTTTGCTGGTTCTGATTAATGGCGTTTTTGCCATGTCAGAGCTTGCTATTGTGTCTGCGAAAAAAGCAAAGCTGACAGCAATGGCTGATGACGGCAGCGGTGGTGCCCGCATCGCGCTGCGGTTGGCAGCCAATCCCGGTAAGTTTCTCTCGACCGTGCAGATTGGCATCACATTGATTGGTATTGTCGCGGGTGCCTATTCGGGGGCAAGTCTTGGGGGACCGATTGCCGAGCGCTTAGAAGCTTTGGGGATGAGGCCGGATCTCTCTGCGAGTGTTGGATTTGCATTAGTCATTGGTCTGACCACATATGCTTCACTTGTTGTCGGCGAGTTGGTCCCAAAGCAATTCGCGCTGCGCTCGGCAGAGCGAATAGCCGTAACGATGGCGCCGGCTATGGATATGCTAGCCCGGATTGCGGCGCCTTTGGTGTGGCTATTGGACAGCACCAGTTCCTTGATTTTCCGGCTTCTTGGAATGAAGCGCGACAAGAAAAACCATGTGACGGCCGAGGAGTTGCAGATGGTTTTTGCCGAGGCGACCCGGTCCGGCGTGATAGAGGAGCATGAACGCGCTGTGATTTCCGGCGTAGTTCGGATGGCCGACCGACCCGTTCGGGAGGTCATGACACCGCGCACCGAAGTGGACTGGCTCGACATTTCAGCTTCGACCAAGGAAATTCACGAAATGCTTTTGGAATCTCCTCACAGTCGGATTCCCGTAGCCCGGGATTCAGTCGATGACATTTTGGGGGTGGTACATGTACGTGATTTGGTCATTGCGCAATTTGGCGGTGGGGAAATCAGTCTTGGTGAACTGATAAGACCTCTGGAAAAAGTTCCCGACCAATTGGATGCGCTCGATGCGCTGGAAATTTTGCGTGAAGCAGAAGTCGCTATGGTTTTGGTCCATGACGAATATGGCCATTTTGAAGGGATCGTGACGCCCAATGACTTACTGAGTTCCATTGCCGGTGAATTTGTTTCGGATCAGGATGAAAAGACCCAGCGCAGCCTGATCGAGCGAGCCGATGGTAGTATGCTGGTTTCAGGCGCTATGGCGATCGATGCGCTGGCCGAACGGCTGGAGATCAAACTGCCGGATGACCGGGACTATGCGACTGTGGCTGGACACGCACTGGAGCAATTCCGACGGCTGCCCGAGGAAGGACAGCAGTTTGAAGACCAGGGCTGGGAATTTGAAGTGATTGATATGGACGGCCGAAAAATCGACAAACTGATGGTTCGTCGTAAACAGTCGGCTTCAGAAAACGACTAGCTAAAGCTTTCCGTACTTCTTCTCGAACCCGGCAATATCATCCTTCGCCAGAAACTTGGCCTGATCAATCCATGCATCGCGAGTGATCCGACCGCTAAATGTCTCGAGATACTGATCCATTTCAGTAATATCTTCTGCTTTCCATGCCGCAATCTGGTCAAATCTCGTAACACCCAGCTTGTTCAGCAAAGTGTTCAGTTTGGGGCCGACACCCTTGATCAAGCGCAAGTTGTCGGGTTCCCCAACAGCGGCGGCGATTTTGGGTTTTCCCGATGGCGCCGGCGATGGGGCTTCTTCTACAACCGGTTTTTTGCGTGGTCGTGGGGCAGATTTCGGTGCAGGACTTGGTGCAGGAGCAGCCGTTGTTGCCGCTTCTGCGGTTTTGGCAGCGTCAGTTGCTGCGACCACCGTGGCAGATGCAGCTGGTTCCGAATCAGTGGCTAAAGGCTCGGGTTCCGATGGCACCACGACTTCATCTGCTTTTTCAAGCAGTCCGTCATTACCGTCAAATTGCTCCGCTTCGCTCGCTTCACGACCCGTACCGGCCCAAATCCAAAAGGCCGTTACTACACCAATCGCCAGTGCGATCAGGAACAAAAGCCAATTTTCAGAAATCAGCGTGATCATCTTTTCAAACCCCTTTGTTCGGACAGGCGAGCAAATATCCCCCGATGTCCGATCTTAACTCTAATATTCTTCACCGCCACGGCCCCATAAGAACCAGCCAATTGCGAGGCCGATAGCAAAGGTTAGCAAAAGGAAGAACAAATATTCCAAAATGAGAGGCATGATCTATTCTCCCTGTGGCGCTGTTGCACCACTATTTGCCTGAATCTTGAATTCAATCCGCCGGTTCTGGGCATCGACCTCGGCGCCGCTACCCTCGGCCAGCGGTTGTTCGCTGCCATATCCAGTGGCTGTGATCACGTTTTCCCCAATGCCGCGATCAATCAAACCTTGCCGAATACGATCGGCACGTTCCTGCGACATGGCCTTGTTAACACCCGCATCACCATTATTATCAGTATGACCACCGACGGCAACTATTAGGCCGTTACAGGGTTTTAGTGCTTCCGCAACTTCATCCAATATCTGGTTTGATACCGGCGACACATAAGCACTGCCCGATTTGAAGTTGATTTTTTTGCTCTTGACGATGTCGTTGACGCCGTCCTGACATTTGGCGATTTGTTCCTGTGTAGCCGCGCCTACTGTCTCTGATCCACCAGTTGTCGGAGCACCCGATCCTGCGGCCGGTTCATCACCTTTCCATTTAGCAGCAGAAAC
>Ga0316204_10010014_pt1 | contig 12389 bp, 10 predicted proteins | sample 6monrhotite_MG_2_FD_205661 | JGI IMG/M metagenome (GOLD analysis project Ga0316204, IMG submission 205661) | Microbial mat bacterial communities from mineral coupon in-situ incubated in ocean water Damariscotta River, Maine, United States -... | ecosystem: Environmental > Aquatic > Marine >...
TCCATCAGCGGCATCTGCTTGAGGTGCAGCACTTAAATTCAACAAGTTAGTGACCATATGCTGTACTTGAGATTTATCTGCGCCACCGGTTCCGACGACAGCTTGTTTAATCTGTCGGGCTGAATATTCGGCAACAACCAAAGCATGTTGCGCCATTGCCACCATTGCGACACCACGCGCTTGACCTAATTTGAGTGCAGAATCAGCATTTTTTGCCATAAAAACCTGTTCAATTGCCGATTCATTCGGTTTATATTCTTGAACCACTTGAGACACACTATCAAAAATTTGATTCAATTTGTCGGCAACAATTCCGTCTTTCACACGGATACAGCCGCTGGCGATATATTCAACCTTTCGGCCGTTCATTTTGATCACTCCAAAACCAGTGATACGTGAACCGGGATCTATTCCTAAAATTATTGACATGTTTATTTGTATATATAACTGAAATCAAATTGGCGATGGTCAATATAGCACAAGTTACAAACCGATTCTCACCGCAAAGGGTTTAAGATATTCTACATAGTTATGCCATTCATCATTGGCTTTTTGATGAACTGGCTGACGAACCTGATTATCGCTCAAAGTAACCACTCTCTGCTTATTTTTATAAAAGGTTAAACACTCATCCTGCCATTGCAGACCACAAGCTTCTAATATTCGAGTTATTTCTGATTGTGATGATTCGACGAGCTTTTCATAATCCATATCTAGCCAAGTTTGACCATCTTCCTCTCGCCAGAAAGTCATTAAGTCCTGATAAATCAAATAATAGTCTGCCAATTCTTCGAGACTACAAAAATAAGGTTCGTTTGCGGCAAAGAAATTACGAAAAATAGAAAAAGCCACAGCCATTGGTTCCCGCTTTAAATGGATTATAACCGCATGGGGCATCGCTCTTTTTATTAGCCCAATTGATTGAAAATTAGCAGGCAGTTTATCAATGATGAATTTCGCTTGAGGATGGTGCTTTTGTAATTGTTCTAAATAGTTTTTGCCTAATAATTGAAACTGCTCTGATGATATTTTTTCTAACCCTTCTGGGTAGACTTGTTGAGTGATACTCTGTATTTGATTGACCAGCAGATTAGCGATGTAATTAACTTCTCCGACACTTTCAACATCTGTGTGGCTAGTCAAGATTTGTTCAAGCAATGTTGAACCAGAACGAGGCAAGCCGACAATAAAGACCGGCGTTAATTGATCTTTGAATTTGGCTTCAACATCTAACTCTTCCATCGGCTTAAGCTGGCCTAATTGCATAAACTGATTTTTGAGTGAGTTAAAAAAGGGTTTCATTTGTTCTACTTTGAAACCGCATTGAGTGAGCTGAATATCATTCGCTTTTTGCCAATATTTAAACGCTTCTGTAGATTTATTTTGATCCGCTTTCGATTTTCCCAAAGCATAATTTAGCTGCATTTTTTGATAGTCTAAATTTGCAGCATTATCAGACAGAGATGCTTCAGACTCCAAACCTGTTAACAAATCTTCCATCGATTGAACCATCTCAGGAACAAAATCCATTTTCTGTAATCCGGTTAAAGCCAAATAAGCGCCACAGTGCTTAGGTTCTAATTTAATCGCTTTTTGCAACATTTGTTTTGCGTGATCAAGTTGCCCTATCGCTTGTAAAAAGCCGCCATAATGGAAATAACCTTCAGCCCATTCGGGAAATTGTTTAATTAACGCTCGATAATATTGGTCTGAAGAATCTGTTTGAGAAACTTCTGCACTTACCTGTGCCAGTTGTAAAAGCGGATTGGGATCTTGAGGTAATTGACCCACGCACTTTTTTAGTAAAGGAAGCACTTGTTCAAATGCACCCACTCGAATTCCTACTTGAGCCATGGCATAAAGGGCTTGAGGATGCTCAGGGTTCGTTTGCAGAAAACCAATTAGAAATTTTTCAGCTTCCGCTAATTTGTTTTCTCCAATCAGCTGATAAGCTTGTTGTATCGGGTTGATATTGCCACCTTTTATTGGGTTTAAGAACATAACATCACATTTACTTCAAGAGTTATCTAGTCGGTTAAGCCCGAGCAATAGCCGCTAGTGCGGGATTAATGATTGTTAGTAAACCATTATCGTAATATACCAAATCTTTTTTAATCAACTGCGAAATCGTTCTTTTCATGGATCCCGAAGCAACACCTGACAATTTCACAAATCCGCTAGAAAGAGGCTCTTTTGTCGGGTTAATTGATAAAGCCTTTAGTAATTTTTTTTCGTTGTTTTTTAAATCGAGAATCATCTTTTTATTTCTTGATAACTCCTCGTCGACTATTTTTGCCCAACACTTTTTAGTCGATTCAAAAGTTGGTATTTTGTCTTCTATCCAAAGTTCAGAAAATAGATAATTAATGTAATAAGGATGTCGTTGAGTTATTTCGATGACATAATCAAAAACCTCTTGATTAATTTTGGTTCCCCATCGAGTATTCCATAAAGGTTTAATATGAGAGAGGTAACAGGATGTTTTGATCCGATCTATTTTGAAACGATAGGTGTGTTTATAAAGAGGCCGACTTATGTCACCTAAAGCTTGCTCCATCAGACCTCGTTCAGAACCACAAAATACATAAGTAACGTGTGTTGCTAACTCTAAGTTATGTCGTATAACACCTTCAATATCAAAAGTATTATTATCTACTTTGCTTAATTGCTGAAATTCATCGATCATAAAGATCACACGTACTTTATTTTCTTTTGCTATTTCATTCAATTTTGACAAGGTGGTATTTAACATTTCAAGCGATGCTGATTTACCAAACTTCATTGAAACACTATTATTTTCAATTGAAAAACTTGGTGCATATCGAACAAAAACTTCAGTTAACTTTTTAGCGATAATACTGATTTGATCAACTTTTTTATTGGGTTTAGATTTGTTAAGCGTATCAATGATTAGCTTGGATGCAGCATTGCATAATTTTTCGATCACAGATGCTTTATCGCTTACAAAAGCCAGATCTTCTCGAGCAAATGAAATTTTTTTATTCTTTTTACGTAAGTCTTCGAAAGTTACAAGCATGAGCGATGATTTACCATGCCGCCGGTGAGCTTGAAGCCAGATATGCTGCCCCGTAATGAGCAGCTTTTTTAGTTTCTTTCTTTGCTCGACTCGATTACAAAAAGCACTGCCAGTGGCTATTCTTAAAGGAAAATCATTGTAAACTGTCATAATAGTTATCCAAGATAGCTTATGTGAATCGAGAAACGATTCAAATTGTATCATACAAACTGTACAATACAAATTGTACAGTAGCTGTTTTCAAATCTTTTCGTCCATTCAAAATGGATCAAATTTGCAACTACACAAAAAATCATGCAAGCTAGTTTTAAAGAAAAATAAGAATATAGTCTAATCCGTCATAGTAAGAATTCTCATTCCCCAATTGGCAAGCAAAGTTATGAATACAATTCTAGTTTCAGATGTTTTTGGAACAACACCTGCATTATTGAATTTTGGCTAATCCTTTTAAGTGTAGCGTATTTTATCGATTTTGCGGTTAATCTTAAAAAGTGTTCATGTAATGTTTTGTTTTTAAAAGAAAAACAATTGTTTCGTTAAAATACACAATGGCCTATGTAAAATATACTGAAAAAATCGGATTTGAATTATTAGCTAACTATATCGATTTGGAAGAAATCAATGCACGAATGAGTGAACTGAATATAAAGCAAGATGAGAAAGAGCCGAAAATAGAACCACCTATAAAGAAATTAATCCATTTAGCTATCTGGATAATAGTTGGTTTTGTTTCCACTTTCATTTATAGGACATATTTATAATCAATCGCGGTTGCCGAATTATTTCCGCTACGCTTCAATGTTCGATATTAGGCATTCAGACAAATATAAGCATTTCCCGCAAAACATGTCAGCCTAAAGTCTGACCTACAGGCTGCTTCCTAATATAAAAAGCTAAGTTGATTGATAAAACGTTTCATAATATTAATTAGACTAAACAAAGCACTAACCTTTTAACTATTCTAATTACAAAATTATACTCTAAAAGCCGAAGACATTAATTTCTGTTCATTCCGGCTTATTCCTATTGTAGAAGCTTCACGATTCCAATGTTGAACACTAGCAATAACTTCTCCATGGATCTTACTTGCTTCAGTTCTCGATAGCTGAAAATAATCGGCTACTTCAAAAGCTAAGTTAAAATCCAAACTATTATCACGTTCATCAATATTTAAATGTAGACCATTAGCATTAACTACAGGATTAATGTCATAAGCCGGTGACAAACGCCAACCTTTACTATTAAATAAAAAACCATGATTTCTGAGGTGATCATCGGTATTGGAAACAGCAATACTAAAAACTATTCGTCGCCACAATTGGGATAAGTCCTGCTTCGTTCTTGAGCCATTTTTTATTAAAAATTCTGCAAGCTCTAGGTAACTTGCTCCTTCATCTCCATCATAATATTTTAGTTGAGTCATGGCTGAAGAAAAGTGCTTACGAGAAGTTAATGTTCGGTCAAAACGTTTAGTTAGAAAAGTATGGTGGTGACTATTGTATTTTTTAATACTACTCTCAGACATAGATATTCCCGCAGAAATTGCCAACTGATGAACAACATACTCCCATGCTCCTACATCAAAATTATCCAATTTATTCGGAAATTTAGCTATCCAAAGAGAGCCGTCTTTTTCTACCACACAAGATTTTGGCCTAGCGCCACCTAAAGATGAACCTGGCGCCATTAGCATTTTTAGCCATGTAATATAGTCTTCACTATCAATATCAGGATCATTTTCAATTTGTGCTGCCGCATATTCCAGTTTTGGTAAAGATGATATAGGTGGTGCAGCCATCTCCACATCATTATCTAAAAAATCCCCACTCAATTCTTTTTTGAATCTTAATGCCCCCATCCGGTAGTCATCATGTACGCCAAGGAGATAATCTGATTCTTTGAGTGTCAATGCACTTCTTCCTTCACGTCTAGCGTAAGCAGCTTCCCTTCGTTGCATGAGCAACCTACCCCAACGATCAGGAGATGAATCAAGAAAAACTCTAAAGTTTTGGTTGTTTTTTGCAAACTGCTCACCAGCATATAAATGAAGATCACTATCTATTTGCTGACAATGTTCAGACTTGATCCAATTTTCATCATAAGAAAATCTGAATACTTCATTATTTCTAATCAATGTAGAATTTAGTGAACCTACCAGCATTGGAGGTTCTAGTCCTTCCCAGTTGGCGTAGACATAGATTATTTTGTCCATTTCTAGCTCCCTAATTCAGCAATTCGATATCTTGGAGTTTCCTTCCCAATTCATCATCAAGAGCTATTTTTTCAAAGTCTTCTGCAAGATCTAAAACAGCCAAAACATTAACATAGTGACCAATAGATACAGATGGATCACCATTTTCAATTTTCCGAACTGTTAGCCTTGAAAGGCCTGTTCTATCAGCCATTAATTTTTGAGTTATCTTACGTCTCTTACAGGCAAGCTTAATGTTTTCACCAAGAACTTTAAGAATCCTCATATTTCTAGGGAAAACAACTGCTTTTCTTGTTTTATTAACATTCATTGAAATATATGCTTACCATTTATCCTTATTATGATAAGCATAGTACCCAAATTAAGACATGTCAACTTAACTGATTAAAAGCAGAATCTGTATATGTTCAGTAAATATCGAATTTGCGGTTGATTTCAAATAGAGGTCGTGTAATAGTTTGTTTTTAAACGAAAAATACTTTTTCAGTAAAAATACAACAGTGTGTATTTGTCTTTGCTGAACATAATCAGCTTTATGTGTCCTAAGCAATAGCACAACATTAAGAGAATTATGACTGAAATTAAAATACAGGCAATCAAAGATGAAGAAAGTGAACGCCCAATTCCTTCAGCTTGACGTCCAATTTTTTGCGGTATAGTTAATGCCTTTGCCACACAGGATTACTTGTTAAGCTCGAACGTACCAGAGGTCGCCCCCATATCAAAAGAGACAGCTGAACAGATTAGAGAATATATCCAAGATTACGGTGAAGAGTTAGTTAAGCTACCTGAAAAATCATGGGACACTTCGATATGCATATGGATGGGTGATAGTTGGGATGTACTAATTGATTTATGGACTGCCACAGAAGGTAGAAGCGATTTAGTTTTAAGTGCTAGTGTGTCGGAAAGAGGTGAAGGGTATATCGTTAATGTTGAAATGGTCTATGTACCTTAGAGATTCAAAGCACGTAACTAGGCGTCGAAAAAAGACGCAAAACAAAAATACGCCTTTTTACTAGGTGTTAAAAAATATAAAGCACTTACCTAAAAAGTTCACTATAGTAATTTTTTCTTTTTAGCGTCAATCAATTGAATGAAGCAAACTATGAAACTAATATTATTGCCTGGTATGGATGGAACGGGATTATTGTTTAAACCTTTACTTGAAAAGCTCTCCGACGATATAAGCTCTCAAACGATAACTTACCCCACAGATTCCAAGCTAAACTACAGTCAACTAACAAGTTTAGTAGTAGAAAAATTACCTAAGAACGAACCTTTCATTTTACTAGCTGAGTCGTTTTCAGGATCAATAGGATATGCAATTGCTTCAAATCCACCTAAAAACCTAAAAGCCGTGATATTTGTCGCAACATTTTTAACTCTTCCAAATAAGCTTCTTCGCATATCAACAATTCTTCCTTTATCCTTATTATTAAAATTACCTTTACCCAATTTTATAATTAAGCATTTTTTATTGGGAAAAGATATTAAAGAGCCTACTGTCGCACTTTTTAAGGAGTCATTAAAAATGGTCGGGAGTAATCTTCTGACCTTTCGTGTAAGAGAAATGTCTAAGCTCAAATGTGGAGAAAAACCTGTCCAAATACCTTGTGCCTATATCACACCAAAAAATGATAAACTTGTTTCTCATAGACACATAGATGAGTTTAAGCAATTAGCTTCTCAAATAGAAATAATTAAAATTCAAGGGCCACATTTTATATTGCAGGCTAAACCCAAAGAAAGCGCTAAAGTAATTGAAAAATATTCTATGAAGCTTTCCTCCCAGTAAAAAAGTTAAATTTGCCTCACCGAAAAAAATCATGCAAGCTAACTCAAAAATTCAAATTAAAATAAAATCGAACCCTTATAATTAGAATTTTGGTTCTCCAATTGGCAAGCAATCTTATGAATACAATTCTAGTTTCAGATGTTTTTGGAACAACACCTGCATTATTGAATTTAGGCAGAGAATTAAACGCCGTAGAAATAATTGACCCATATCAAGGGGTCGAAATGAACTTTAAAAATGAGACTGAAGCATATTCATACTTCATAAAACAGGTAGGCTTTGATTCATATCTTGCTAAGCTGTTAGAAGTTACTAAATCAACTGGCTCTGCCGTGGGTTTAATTGGTTTTAGCATTGGGGCTTCTACAATATGGCGACTGTCTGAAAAACGGGACATCAGCAATGTAAAAAAGGCTGTTTGCTTTTATGGTTCTCAAATTAGAAACTATTTATCCAAGCCTGTAAATAAGATTGTCCCACAATTTGAAATTGAATTAGTATTTCCTACAAGCGAGCCTCATTTTAATGTTAACCAATTGCAAACTAAACTTGCAAACATACACAATGTACAAACCCGTCAAGTTAACGGTTTGCACGGATTTATGAATCATTACTCAGACAATTACAACCAAACTGCATATGAAGAACAAGTCGAATTATTGCGTTTAAAATTCCCTTAATTTCAAACTAAATATCCAACATCCCCTCTTCCGCCATAGTCATCAATGATGCATTACCACCTGCAGCCGTCGTATCAATACTCACAGTTTTTTCGGTAATCAATCGATAGAAAAAAATATCAAGATCGGTTTCACAAATAACCGGTAAAATTTCACCGACTCTTTCAGCCATTTTTTGTGCGAGATAACCTTGCCAATCACTTTTTGAATCGACAATTGCACCTGAAATATTTTCATTTTTTAGTACAGAATTCAACTCGGATAATTTTATGATTTTGAGAATATTATCAGTAATTCCAATTTCGAAAATAGCATCAAGAAACAGAGCTGCAATTTCATTTTGTTGCTTAGCTTCAACCACCACAACTAGAGTATTTCCTGCCGCGAGAGCCGATAGAATACTAATCATCCAAGTTTCAACATTTGACTGTTTATCAAATAAACTAACCAAAACACCTCTGGCTTCAAACGACAGCCAATTAGATTCTCCAGTTGGCCCAGGAAGCTGAATTGGAAGAGCGAGTTTATTCTCTATTTTTAATAGTTGACGCCTAGCAGCAACAATAGTTGAATCTAACTCAGGCATTAATTTAGCTGCCTGATCATTGATTGAAAGATGCGCCAACATTTGTCTAATCACTGATAAACGACTGGTTAATGGCTCATAACGCCATTCATAAAAGCTTTGTTTTAATTGTTTAGTTTGCTGGCTAAGTTTGTCAGAAACCTTCGAGTTTGCTAATTCGTTTTTATTCAATAACTGCTCTTCTGTTAACGGAATCATATCTTCTACATTGGATGATTTAACCAGTCGAGTTAAATAATGTGGCCCACCCGCTTTTGGTCCAGTTCCAGACAATCCACGTCCACCAAAGGGTTGAACACCAACAATTGCACCAATCATATTACGATTAACATAAACATTACCAGCCACCGAACGCTCAGCTAAATAAGCGCACTTTTCGCCAATTCTCGAGTGAATCCCCATGGTTAAACCAAATTTAGTCTCGACGATTTGACTCATTACATCTTCTAAATTTTCTGGTTTAAATCGAATCACATGAACGCAGGGGCCAAAAACTTCTTCAGTTAAAACAGATAGACGACTAATTTCGTAAAGCCTTGGCGCAAAAAAAGTACCATTTTTAGTTTGCTCTTGATCCATTTCGCAAATATGTAATAACGAACCATCAGTTTTCATTCTTTCTGCATGACGCTCTAAGTTACTTAATGCTTTATTATCGATTACTGGCCCTACGTCTGTACTCAAATAAGCCGGGTCGCCAACATGCAGTTCTCTCATTGCGCCGCGGAGCATATTAATCACTTTATCGGCAATTCCATCTTGGATAAATAATACTCTAAGAGCCGAACAACGCTGTCCTGCACTTTGAAAACCTGATGCGACCACATCATCAACCACCTGCTCTGGCAATGCAGTTGAATCAACAATCATACAATTTTGGCCACCGGTTTCCGCAATTAATGGAATAGGTTCACCAGCACGCATCGCTAAGGTTTTAGCCATCCAACTTCCCACCTCGGTAGAGCCAGTAAACATCACTGCTTTAATCCGCTCATCCGGCACAATCACTTGACCAACCTGACTACCTCTGGCTTGTACAATCGAAACAACCCCTTCAGGCAACCCACACTCAGTCATTATTTCAATCGCTCTAACAGCGACTAAAGATGTCTGCTCGGCGGGCTTTGCCATCACCGTATTTCCACAAACCATCGCTGCAGAAACTTGACCTAAGAAAATAGCCAGAGGAAAATTCCATGGGCTGATACACAACACAACGCCCAATGATTTTAATGAACTTTCTGCTAATAACTGGTCTGCCATTAGTTTTTCAGCATTGATGGCATAATAACGACAAAAATCGACCGCTTCTCTAACTTCAGCCACGCTATCTTGAGGCGTTTTTCCTGCCTCTTTAATACAGATAGCCATTAGCTCATCCATATTTTTTTCTAACGCATCAGCGGTTTTAAATAAAACCTCTGCTCGCTCAGAAACAGGCCAGCTTGACCAAGCCCCAAATGCTTTCTGACTAATTTGTAACTTGTTTTTCATCGCACCCGCATCATCTTTTTCAAGATAAGCTAAAACTTCTGAATTATTAGCCGGGTTAATTACTTCCAATAATTCTTCACTAGACCTACCCTTAGGAGTGGTTGTATTTCTATTTTTAAACCAGTTATCGAGATTGTTTTTTAAAGGTACGAGCCGGTTAATATCCGTCAAATCTAAACCGATTGAGTTAATTCTTTCTTCACCATAAAGTTTTCGAGGTAAGGCTATTTGTGAATTCCTTTTTTCTTTCCAAAGTTGAACCGTTTCTAACGGATCAACTAATAAAGATTCAACTGAAATGTTTTCATCGACAATATTATTAACAAAAGAACTATTCGCACCATTTTCTAATAAACGTCTAACCAAATAGGCCAATAGATCCACGTGTGCACCAACAGGGGCATAAACGCGACACTGTACTTTTTCATTAGTCACAATCTGATCAAATAAAGACTCACCCATCCCATGAAGTCGCTGAAATTCAAACCCCTTGTGTTGATTATTTGAGTCAGTAAAATGTTGCGTTTCAGCATTCATTTCTAATACTGTAGAAACAGTGTAGGCATTATGTGATGCAAACTGAGGATAAATACTATCTCGATATTCAAGTAATTTTTTTGCGCAAGCTTGATAAGAAACATCAGAAGATGCTTTGCGAGTAAATACCGGGAAATCATCAAAACCTTCTGATTGACTAATTTTTATTTCACTATCCCAGTAAGCACCTTTAACCAAACGAACCATCATTTTTCTATTTGCTTTTTGTGTAAGCTCTCGAATCCAGTCGATCACATAAATTGCTCGTTTTTGATAAGCTTGAACCGCCATGCCAAATCCATCCCAACCATCAAGATCAGAATCTAAAAATACCGTTTCAATGACATCGAGTGAAATATCTAATCGATCAGCTTCTTCCGCATCAACCGTAAAGCCAATATCATATTTCTTTGCTTCTAATGCGAGAGACTTTAGCCTCGGAACAATTTCAGACATCACCCTTTCGCGGTGGGTAAATTCATAACGTGGATGGATAGCCGATAGCTTAACGGATATTCCCGGACTCTTAACTGTTCCTTTTCCATTAGCCGATTTTCCAATTGTTTTGATTGCGTTCAAATAACTTGCATAATAACGATCGGCATCTTCCATGGTTCGAGCAGCTTCACCAAGCATGTCATATGAATAGGTATATCCTTTTTCTTCCATCGGTATGGCTCGTTTCAAGGCTTTATCAATCGTCACTCCCATAACAAACTGAGAACCCATCAATTCCATTGATTGCCTAACGGCTTTTCGTATAACAGGCTCACCTAAACGACCGACCATCTTTTTGAGTGTACCGTACTGATTTTTTTTATTTTCTTTTCGATAGTTAACAAGTTTACCTGTGAGCAACAACCCCCAAGAAGAGGCATTAACGAACATCGAATCACTCTGTCCTATGTGTGAAATCCAATCGCCGCCACTTAATTTGTCTCGAATAAGGTCATCAGCAGTAGCTTTATCTGGCACGCGCAATAATGCTTCTGCCAAACACATAAGGACAACACCTTCTTCTGACGAAATAGCAAATTCTTGTAACAGCGCATCAACGCCACCTTTCCCTTGTTGAGCTTCCCTGATTGCCACAATGAGTTTTCGCGCACGCTCCCAAATTCGACTTCGAACTTTTACTCCAGTTTCCGCTATTGGGATTAATTGTTCGAGAACCTTATTTTCATCTCCATAATAAAAATCTCGAATATTTTGACGAACCGCATCACATTGACTTAAAGACTTTTTGATTAGCATCGTTATCTCCAAAGGTAAAAGAGGATAATATAGAAAACAATATTGGCGGATTTTATAGCAATTAACGCAATATTATATAGCTATTTTCGCTAAACAACCTTATATTACACTGCAAAATTGAATTTAACAGTTTAATCTATCGGTTAAACTTTCAAAACTAAAGAGAATACTAGCAAAATGAAACACTTAGATAAGGTTGATCAAGCCATTCTAAAAGAGCTGCAAAAAGATGGAAGAATATCTAATGTCGAACTATCCAAACGAGTGAATTTAAGCCCAAGTCCCTGCTTAGACCGAGTAAAAAGGCTTGAAAAAGAAGGTTATATCGAAAACTACAAGGCCATTATAAACCCCTCTAAATTAGGCTATGACATGTTCGCCTATGTGTCAGTAACGCTCGATAAGACCACTAATGACTCTTTTGACCGATTCCAAGCTGATATTAAGGGAATTAAAGAAATTATTGAATGTGATATGGTCGCTGGCGGATTCGATTATTTACTAAAACTATGCGTTAAGAATATGAAAAGCTATCGCTCTCTATTAGGACAAATATCAGAACTCTCTGGAGTCTCTCATTCCCATACCTATATCGTGATCGAAAATGTAAAGAAAAACATGGGGCTACATATAAACTAGGTTTAAAATGATAAAAATGAACCACTATTTCTTTTTTATGATAGCTAAGAGCTTATCTTTAAGATGTAAACGATATTTTTTCTGACTATCTAAATAGTCATCGGATGTATTTTCTACGCCCGTTTCAATTCGATGTACTTCATGTTCGACTT
>Ga0316204_10010016_pt1 | contig 12388 bp, 9 predicted proteins | sample 6monrhotite_MG_2_FD_205661 | JGI IMG/M metagenome (GOLD analysis project Ga0316204, IMG submission 205661) | Microbial mat bacterial communities from mineral coupon in-situ incubated in ocean water Damariscotta River, Maine, United States -... | ecosystem: Environmental > Aquatic > Marine >...
CGCCTGTCGCATCTCCGCCAACCGTTGCACCGCTGATCGATTGTGTAAACCGATCAAAATCCGCAAAGGCCTCGCCGCAACCCAAATAGACCCCCATGCGCACAGGATCAATCCGTGATGTTTCCAGCGACGCAGACCGTCCCGCTTTGAGACCCGCGCCGATAGCGAATGTCGTCTGTCGCGGACAGTGCTCCCATTGCCGTGGGTTTTCGCCGACATCCCACAAATCCCAATCACGAACTTCGGCCGCAATCCGCACAGGAAAATTGTCAGCGTCGAACAACGTCAACGGCCCAACCCCAGATCGGCCGGCCGTTAATCCCTGCCACAATTCCTCCGTGGTTGCCCCCAGAGGGGTCACGCAACCAACACCGGTGATCACAACGCGTCGTTTCATGCCCATGCTTCCATTCCCACAATTACTCCCTCTCCCTCTGGGAGAGGGCCGGGGTGAGGGTCGCACTACAACCGACCGTGCCACCCGCTAAAAACCTCAGTCACACGCTCCCACCGCCAAACAACTCGCTTGACCCTGGGCGACCATGCTTAGATTCACAAAACTTTCCCCCGCCTCACAATCCGTCGAACGGACCGGCGCCACCGGACATTGCGGGTCGGGTTCTTCATAATTCAATACCGGAAACAGTCGCCCTTTTTTCAGCGCCAACAAACTGGCCACCAACTCCAAAGCGCCGCTGCCAGCACCGGCATTGCCCGTGTTGCTCTTCGCTGCCACGACCGGTAATTTCGACGTCCGTTCGCCGAAAACCGTGCGAATCGCCGTGGCTTCCTCAATATCCGAGCGATGTGTGCTCAACCCGTGTGCGTGCACATGGCCGATGTCGTCCGGCGACAGATGCGCTTTTCGCAAAGCAGCACCAATCGCATTGGCTAAGGCCTTATCCCGCTGCACCACCCGGCCTGGACTGACCACGCAGGACGAACCGGCTCCCAGGATCTCGCCAAAAATCGTGGCGCCGCGATCCAGGGCCGCTTGATACTCCTCCAACACCAAGGCCGCCGCCCCTTCGGCAATGACCGCCCCCTGCCGATCGCGATCAAACGGCCGGCAGACGGCATCGGGATGTTGTGTGTCGAGTGCGACTTGCCCTTCGAGTTCCGCATGCAATCGATTGAACGGCAGAATCGTCGTGCCGGTTGCGCCGCTGAGCATCGCATCAGCAGCCCCTTCCTGAATCGCATAACATGCTTCAGCCACCGACAGATTCGCCGCCGCTTCGCGCTGTGTGATTGAATTGTTCGGACCGCGCAGATCATTGTAGATCGCCATGTAACAAGCAGGCATGTTCGGCAGACATTTCAGCAACCACAACGGAGCAATCTGATCAAGTCCTTCGCGACCCCACCGCCGAAAATCAAAGCCCGCCGCATCACTGCAAGCACGGACGCCCGCTTCGAAGTCCTGCGGCATCATCGAGACATTGCCCGCACCGAAACAAACCCCGACGCGCTCCGGCTCATATCCAACACCAAGCAGCCCGCTGTTATTGAGCGCCTGTTGCGCGGCTGCGACTCCCATCTGGGTTTCGCGGTTCATCAGTTTGAGCGCTTTGCGGATGGTCTTTTTGAGGCCCTTTTCTAGCGGACCAAAATCATCGATCGCCCCTGTAAAATCTCGGGCAAGCCCGGCACACATGGGGATCTGCGGCGATGGTTCTTCAGCGACAATGCCGCTACGGCCATCGACGAGCGCTTGCCAGAATTCGTCTACCGAATTACCAAGCGGACTGACAACTCCCACGCCGGTTACTACGACGCGTCGTTTCGTATCAAAGGCGGAAATCACGTATGCATCCTTGCATGAATTGCCGCGAAATGGGAAAGGGAAATCCCGTTGCTTTCGAGAGGCGGAAGAATACGGAAATGACCCTTTCCTGTCGAGGCGAGTTTTGAGTTGACCGCTGTCCGTTTTGAGATATTTTGAACCGCCCCACACCGCCGTGTATTGGCTATTTGGCGGCGCCGGTCCAACGTGGTACAGTCGATTAAAGTTATCTCATTTCTCATTCACTTCACGACAGCACGAAACCATGAACTCCTACCGGGCGTGTCATTGTTGCGGATTGATTCATAGCTTGCCGGATTTGGTTGCCGGGCAAGTCGCCGCCTGCACGCGCTGTCGCGCAACCATCTGCCGTGCGGGAAACGAACGGCGCTCAGCGCAGCGTACGGCAGCTGCTGCCTTGGGCGCGTTCGTGCTGTTTTGGCCGGCTATCTTTCTGCCAATTTTGGAAATCGAAAAACTCGGTCATCATCACGAATCGAGCCTGATCGGCGGCATCATCGAATTGTTTGCACACGGCAACTTCTTCGTCGGCGGAATCGTGTTGTTGTTCTCCGTGATCTTTCCACTCACAAAAATTGTCATGCTGCTCGAGTTGAGCCTACTGGAATTAATGCACCGCAAACACAAGGCGGTCACCTACCGCATCATGGAGACGGCCGGCAAGTGGAGCATGATGGATGTGTTGCTGTTGGCATTTCTGGTTATGTTGGTCAAATTGGGCAGTCTCGTCGAATTTCATTTCGGCCCCGCCGTGTTTGCATTCGTCGCTTGTGTCGCCATGAGCATGCTGGCCTCCTTATCCTTTGACCCATATGAAATCTGGGAGGTCACCGATGAGTGAACAGCCAGCAAATACCAATCCACCTTCTGCTCCGAGCGAATTTCCTCAAGCAGAAATCCGCGCTGCCGAAAATACCTGGTGGCGCCGCGCCGCCACCGGACATCTGTGGTGGCTAACCGCCGCTTGTGTGATCTTGGCCGTCTATTTGATCGTCTCAGCCGTTCGCGCGCGAGGGCCGGAGATTGCGATCCATTTTCAACAAGGACACGGCATCAAACCGGGGGACCTGTTGCGACATCGCGGTATCGCCATCGGTGAGGTGACTACAGTCGAGTTAGACAAGGACCTGACCGGCATCACGGTCCGCGTCGCTATGGAACCCCGCGCCGTCGGCTTAGCCCGTGCAGGAAGCCGATTCTGGATCGTCCGGCCTCGCATCAGCTTGGGACGCGTGAGTGGCTTGGAAACTGTTGTCGGAGCCAAATATATCGGTGTCCTGCCCGGTCCTCCCGATGCAGAAAAACAAGTCGAATTCGCAGGCGCCGAGTCGCCGTTGATGATGCTGGACACCGAAGTCGTCGACATCACGATTCGCTTTCGCCAAGGATACGGATTATCCGTCGGTGATCCGATCAAGTACCGCGGCATTGCGGTCGGCGAGGTGACCGCTGTTGAACTCAACGACGATCAAAACGGCGTTGATGTGGCGGTGCGACTATTGGCCAACGCCAGTCGTATGGCCCGCGTCGGCAGCCAATTTTGGGTCGCCCGCCCCGACATCGACTTGACCGGGATCCGAGGCTTGGAGACGGTCGTCAGCGGCCGCTATATCGCCGTGCTCCCCAGACCGGACGAGACCGAACCGCTTACGCTGTTTCACGGCCTGGATTCCGCCCCCCCTTCCAGCGAACGGGAGCCGGGCGGTTTGGAAATCGTCCTTTACACCCCACATCGCGGCGGCCTGCAACGCGGGGTGCCGGTGATGTATCGCGGCATCCGTATCGGACACGTGATGACCGCCGGCCTATCCAGCGATGCGACCACAGTCGAAGCCCGCGCCTATATTCAACCCGCCTACCGCGAACTGGTGCATGAAAAAACAGTCTTCTGGAATCAAACTGGCATCGATTTTCATTTCGGCGTCACCGGCGTCGACTTCAAAGCCGATTCGCTCTCCAGCGTCGCCCTAGGCGCTGTGGCGATGGCCACGCCCGATTCCCCGGGCCAGCGCGTCACCACAGGGCATCGGTTTTCGTATCATGCCGAGGCGAAAGACGAATGGCTGACGTGGCAACCCAGCATCCCAGTCGGCTCCGCCCTGCTCCCTGAAGGGATGTCCCTGCCCCAACCATTGCGAGCAACGTTACTATGGCAGGAGCGGACTTTGGGAATCAAACGCGACCAAGAAAAGCTAGGTTGGGTTCTACCACTGGCCGACAATCGCATCATCGGGCCGACTGACCTCCTGACCCCTTCCACCGACGCGGTCGAAGAGAGTACCACCTTAGAAGTCGCCGGCCAAAAGCTCACGATCACTGCCGACACGACCAACACCTACGGTGCACTGGCGGAAATCGGAGTCGACAAACCATTCTCCACCGCCTGGCCGATCGACCGCCTCCGCGCTCCCACAGCCATCGAAGAATGCCTGATCGTCGGAGCGACACAAGAAGACCGCATTCCCCTCCCCGCAGCGAGACTTGCAGCAGAGGAGGGGGGCTGGAAAATCGATCCCTCGCTCCCCATCAACCCCGACTGGCACGGAGCCAGCGTTCTGGCCGTCAGCGACGGAAAACTGATCGGCGTCTTAACATTCAACCAAGCTGTTGCCCAGGTCACACCACTCACCGAAGAGTTGGTCTTCAACGACCGGTAATCGCTGCTGGGTGCGTCTCAGCGCACTCTAAGTTATCCGTGTGAATCCGTGGCTAAACCACGTCAATCCCGCAGATGAAACAACCGCCGTAGCGCGTCCATCAGGCCGTGCGGGGTGCCTTCGCGGGCTTCTTCTTTGAGTGCTTCCAACGGCGGGTGCAGGAGTTTGTTCACCAGCCGATTGACCCATTGCTCCACGATTTTGCGTTCGCGTTCATCCATGTCGCCCAGCCGGCCGAATAGCCAGGCGAGTTCTTCGTCGGTCACATCTCGCCACTTTTCGCGCAGGTTGCGGATGATCGGTCCGGTGGCGCGGTGATAGACCGCGTGCATAAACTCGTCGGTCTCTTCGTCAATGATTTTCTGCGCCGCGGCAATCTCTTTTTGGCGCACCTTGCGATTGCGTTCGCATGTCTCTTCCAAGTCATCGATGCAATATAAAAACACGTTGTCGTCGATGTCACCCACGGACGATTCAAAATCACGCGGCGCGCCCAGGTCGAGAATGAAGACCTGTTTGTACTCGCCCTGCTTGCGAACAGCGGCAAAGCGCTCGCGGGTCACGATTGGGCGGTCCGCGCCGGTGGTGCTGACGATGATATCCGCCGTCGCCATCAACCGGTCGAGTTGGTCAAACGCCACGTACGTTCCACCCCACTCATCGGCCAGTTCCTGCGCGCGATCGACGCTACGATTGACCACGACCAGCTCGCGGGCTCCTTCCTCCTTGAGATACCGCAACGTTTCGATCGCCATTTCCCCCGCCCCGATCACCAACACCTGTTTGTCGTCGAAACGGTCGAAGATGCTTTTGCCAAAATCCCCGACAGCCACGCTGGCAATCGAGATCCGCCCCTCAGCCAAGCCGGTTTCGGTGCGAATGCGCTTGCCGACCTTTAAGGCCCGCTCGAACATTGCATTCGCCATCGGCCCTGAAGCCTGATTGACACGTGCAGTGGCGTAGGCTTCGCGAACCTGGCTGACGATTTGCGGTTCCCCCACCACCATACTGTCGACACCGGAAGCGACGGAGAACAGATGTCGCACCGCATCGGCCCCAGTCCGTTCCAACAGATTGTCGAAGAACTCATCGACCGGAATGGCATGAAAATCAGCGAAAAAGCCAGCCAGTTGTTGGTGGGTGGGAATGTTCTCTTTGGACTCTTGGGCGGTGTAGAGCTCGACGCGGTTGCAAGTCGACAGGACGACAAATTCCGAATCCGGAAATTGGGAACGCAGATGGTCGTAGGCGCGGACCTTCTCATCTTCCGAGATGGCGAGTTTCTCGCGCAACGTCAGATCCGACCCTTGGTGGCTACAGTAGACAACTTGCAGGTTCAACGCCGGCTCCAGATATTCATCGTAAGTGTCGGCCGCGCCGAACACGCCTTGGGTTCGCGTGAGTTTAATCGCATCATTCGTTGCAGCTAGCTATGCCAACTATCCATATTTAAGACCTGCAGGCCCACGATCGTGAGTAACAAAAATCCGCAGCCCCAGATCGTCATCCACGCGACCTGTTTGCCCGCCGCTGGTTTGGCACGCAACAGCCAGCCAAACAGCACCGCCATCACCAACCAAACAACGCCGTAGCCAATAATCACCGGATCAAGAAACTGCACCGGCTCGGGCGTCTTTTGGGAATACAGCCCCAAACCGACACCGGTCAGCATCCCCGCCGTCAACAGCGGAAAGCTAAGCATGACGCACAGACGGTTCCATCGCGCGAGCCGCGCCAAACTCGGCATGCTTAATCCAGTCGTCTGACCGTGCTTGCGTTTGAGACGTCGATGCTGCACCAGATACATCATGCCAATCACGAAACCGATGGTCACCCCCCCGATTCCAATGACGAGTAATCCGGCATGCACCATCTTTAGGTTTTGTTGTGCCGCCAATAACGGTTTGGGAGCATCCCCCACTAGATACGTTGCAGCCACAACCAACAACACCACCGGCAGAATAAAGACTCCCCATGCCGACGTTTCATCTAGAAACGTGAAGACCAAGTAGAAGAGCACCATCAACCAGGCCAGCACCAGCATCCAATCTTGTTGCGATCCAACCAGCGGCGGCAAATTTGTCGCACGGCTTCGCATGAGAAGATAAATCGTATGCGCGCACAAACCCGCTGCAGCGAAAAGCAACACGAACAACCGGCTCGCTTTACTGCGACCCCAAAGTCGTGTGGCTTCTAACACAAACGCCACGAGATAACTGGCAAGGAAACAGTAGATGCCGACATTCGCAAGATTCATAATGTCCGATAATCAGAACGTTGATCCGGTTTTGTGTGGGACGGAAATGGTCGCACCCCGCTCGCAATCGTTCCCCATGAACGGCTGCCCCTTCCAAACTACGGTCTTTAGGGAAGTTATGCCTCGGAATTCACGCGAGGGAAGGTCACCGTGGGAAAACCCTGTGAAAAACGAATTGATTCTTCACATTTGTTGATTATACGATAACGCCCATGGCTGAAACAACTTGGCGAACCGGGACGCCCCGGAAAACCATCCAATACGGAGATGTCCGCTTCCCAGCGGGATATGGCGATGGAACACGACCTCGCGATTATATTCGCGGCAACAATCATTCTCTCATTGCTACGATTGTTGCCCGAATTCCGCATCTGGATCACACCAGTCGTCATTCGCTGTTCCGGCGAACCACTCAAAGGGCATGAGCGGTCGGTGGAGTACTACTTCCGTACGGTACTGGATTACCGAGGAACATTGACCGTCACCGGTCGGCACACGCAGAGCGGACGGATCAAATTGCGGTTTCGCGGAAAGATTTCCGACAACGACCGCCAACTGGTCTCTGCCTTTCTGACGGCAATCACCTACTGACCACCGAACGAGCCGCGGTCAGGATCTCTCGAAAGCGCCAGTCTAGCCCCGCCCCTCAAAGGCGAGACCGTCGATGAACTTTCGGGCGGCGATATAGTCGGTGCTCGGCATGCTGGAAATCTGTTGCTTGAGCGTATCTCGCATGGCCGCCGTCGTCGACTTGACCTCTTCGCTAGTCTTCGATCCCACGGCGCCACCAGTCAAAGTGAGATGTTCAAAGAGGTCGTTGAGTTTGGCGCGGTATTCTTCAAAGGCGGGGGTTTGCAAGACTTCCGGCCAGAGGATTTTCCCCGTTACCGAATCAAAATCGTCAGGGCCGAGTCCCTGATACCGGGGACCCGTGCTGGAGCTTTCGAGGTTCGAGCGGTTCTTCGCCCGCCGTTCCGCATCCCTTTGGTATTCCTCTTCCTTCTGCTGGCGATATCGACCCTTCATGGCCCAATAGGTATCGGCTGCCTTTTTATTATTTTCAATATTCTTTGTGCGGGCCTCTTCGCGAGTCAGTTGGGCCGCGGCATTGTCTTTGTTCGCTTGGCCCTGGGCGCGAATCACTTGCGACATCCCCTCACCATAGCCGCCGGCGACGGTACTGGCGCCCGAATTCCAACCCCAGCCCCCATACCCGTAACCGCCGGGGCGATACCACCGCCCAGCCCCGCCGACCCGCACTCGATATTGGGCTTGCGCGGAGTTTTCGCTCCAGAACATGGCAACACCCGTAAAACCAGCCACGAGCAGCAAAACGCATGAGGTACTTTTCATTGGGCCTCTCCCAGAGCGATACAGTCCGGATTCCGTTTTCGAAATCCGATTACGAAGTTCCATATGAATCAGAAAAACAGTTCTCCACAGACGCATCTGTGATCATTGAAATCAGTCGTTTACCGTAAACTTAATTCTTCGCAACGCTGAAATACGTGAAAACAATACTGTTAATTGGCGCGTCGCCGAGTAGAATGAACTGGCGCCGCTTACGTATACATATTATGGAACTTTGGCGGCCAAGGCAATCACCTTCTTCGAAATCGGCAAGCGGAGCGAAAGATGAGACGACTTTTGACCTTAGGTGTCGTGGCAATCCAATTGGCGACCTGCAGCGCCTTGCACGCGGAAGAAGCCAGTATTTCTGACTTGGTGCGCGATCTGAAATCCCCAGAACCGTCCGTGCGCGCTGCTGCCGCCATCGAACTCGGCCAAAGGCCTAACGTCCCACCTGAAGTCGTCTTGCCCCTAGCGGCTGTGCTGCGGGATAAGGACAGCACAGTGGTCGAGGAAGCTTTGATTGCCATCCAACGCATCGGACCCGAAGCTCGGGCCGCTGTCCCGACGCTCATCAGTCTCCTCAACAAAGAGGATCCCGCACTCAATCACGAAACCTTGCACGCACTGGCGGCCATTGGCCCGGCGGCAACGAAAGCGATACCGGGAATCCAAAAATTCCTGGATAGCCCCAACAAACGCTTGAAAATTGTCGCCTCAATCGCGCTGTGGCGGATCAACCCCGAGGACACGGAACCGCTGCGGGCGATTCTCCCTGACGCCATCGCGGCTTTAGGATCGGGTGATGAGCACTTATCGCGCCAAGCCGTGCGACTGTTATCGACCATGGGACCGGTCGCTGTTGCCGAACTGGTTAAAGCGGTTGAAGCGGGAGATCCCGCCGTCTGCTGGCGGGCGAGTGATGCACTGGCCAACATCGGACCGGATGCCCAAAGCGGCGTGCCCGCCTTGGCGAAACTCGTCGCAGCCGAAAATGAACGGGCTAGTTGGCACGCGATTCGCGCCATCGGCGAAATCGGTGTTGCTTCGCCCGTTGCCGTGGAAAGCCTCACCTCGGCGCTCACCAACGACTCCTCCATGGTGCGTGCGCATGCCGCCACCGCTTTAGGAAAACTGGCCCCCGAATCCAAAGCGGCGCTGCCCGCTCTCATCAAGGCCTTGTCCGACGACGAATTGAGTGTTCAAATCAGTGTCGCCGACGCTTTGGGAATGCTGGGCCCCGAAGCTGCTGCGAGCGCCGACGCATTGGTCGTCGCCGTGCAAACCGAGGAACCGGCCGTCGCCATCCACGCAGCCAATGCCCTCTCCCAAATCGGCGCGCCGGCGGCACCGGCCGTCGCCAAATTATTGGCCGATGAAAACTCGCGGCAGTTGGCAGCCATGATTCTCGGCGAGATGGGCCCCGGCGCGAAACCGGCTGTCGAAAACTTGATTCAAGCGATCGATGAGAAAAACGAAATCGTCAAACGAGACGTGATCGTCGCCTTGGCACTCATCGGCCCCGATGCCAGTCAGGCCTCTGACAAACTCATTGCCCTGCTGGACGACCCCGACGCCGCCGCACGGCCTGCCGCCGCATTTGCTTTGGGGAAAATCGGTGAAAAACGGGCGATTCCCATTTTGGAACGGACCGCCATCGTCAAAGATAACGACCGTCTCCGTCTGGCAAGCGCTCATGCACTAATCACGTTAGACCCGACAAACGACACGTATATCCAACTCGCTGTTCCCCGCTTGACCAAAGCCCTCTCCAGCGAAATGCCCAGGGTCCGGCGGGAAGTCGCTGCTGCCTTGGGACGCATCGGCGCGAAAGCAAATTCGGCAGTTCCCAAGCTGTCCGAACAATTGGCCATTGAAGAAAACGAAATGGTCCGCGATCAACTATTAGTCACATTGGCCGAACTCGGCTCGGCAGCCTCTCCGGCTGTGCCCACCATTGTCGGTCTGTTGAACGATGACAACACCGCCAATCGGTATACCGCTGCATTCGCCCTGGGTAAAATCGGCCCTGACGCGAAACAGGCCATTCCGGAATTACGGAAAAACCTTCGGGAATCCGACCGCTTTCTGCGGCTGGTCAGTGCCTGGGCCTTGGTGCAAATCGCGCCGGACGACTCCGACATCGGACGTGAGGCTGCTCCCATTCTGCGGACGGGTCTGGACCACGCCGACGCGCAGGTCCGCGTGCAAGTCATCAATGCCCTAGCAGAAACCGGGAGAACCGATCCGTTGGTCCTGCGGGCCCTTCGCAAAGCGGCCAAAAGCGACGACGAAAACGTACGCAATGCCGCTCAAGATGCTCTCAAAAAGCTCGATCCCGAAAAATAGCACCGGCATCCGCCGAGTTCCTACCGAATTTGTTTCCACCTCCGGCTCTACTGGGGGTGGACTCTTTTCTTTCCACCTACCGTGCCCCGCCACATTCCACACAAGCCGAATTGTTGACACTATGACGACGTCCATCCAGTTCCCTGGTGAAGAACATTCCAACGAAAACCGCGCCACGGTCGACGCCTATCAACCGGCTGCGCTCAAGACATACACCCCCAGCCAGGCGGTGCTCGCAAAATCGGCCGGTAGCTTCCATTGGACCCCCGAAGGCCGACGGCTTTACGACTACTCCTCCGGCGTGCTCGTCTCCAACCTGGGTCACAACCCGCTGCGATGGCAACAAAGTTTCGCCCGGCATCTCGGTTGGACCCCCGAACATCTCACCGCCAAAGCGCCTGATGCCAGCCAACCCGATACTTTTTTCGAAGCTCTGCCGCTGACCGCCTACAACGCGCTGACCCCCGTCGAAGCGACCGCTGCTCAGCGGCTCGTCGCCAATGCTCACAATCGCCCCGGCGGAGAGCGAATCAATGCCGTCATGTGGGCCGCCTCGGGTTCCGAAGCGATTCAAAAAGCGATCTGGGCTTGCCTACACCGCGATGAAAACCGCGATCTTATCATCGCCACACGCTACGGGTTCCACGGCAAAAAAGGACTGGCCGGAGCCGTCACCGGATGCGAATCCGACGCCGACCGCGACCCCCGCGTGAAGTTCATCAGCTTTCCCATGCACGAAATCGACGACGTCAGCAAATATGGAGACGAAATCGAACTCGACACTTACCGCGATGAGTTGGAAGCGCTCTGGAATGAGTACGGCACACGACTCAATTGCCTAGTCACCGAACCCTACTTAGGCGGCGGCGGAAGCTACCATCCCCCCGCAGCCTATCACCATCTGTTGCAAGAATTCTGCCGCGCGCACGACATCCTGTTGATCTTCGACGAAGTCCAAGCCAACTTCGGCCGCACCAAGTGCATGTATGCCTTCGAAGCGTACGGCATCGAGCCGGACTTGGTCGCCCTGGGCAAAGGACTGGGCAACGGCGTACCGGTCGCAGCTGTCGTCGGTCGCCGCGACGTGATGGACACCCTGCACTTCGGCGAAGCCTCCGACACCTGGAGCGCCAACCCACTTTCCTGCGCAGCCGTACTGGCGACGCTCGATGAATTTGAAAACGCCGGCGTCCTGGAACATGCCGGTGGAATCTCCAAAATTATGTTCGCCGAACTCGCCAAACTCAAAGAGACCCCCGTGATCGCCAAAGTCCGCGGCGAAGGGATGGTCTTCGGCATCGAATGCGCCGCCGTCGGAGAGTTAACCGCCGAGCAAGTCGCCAACGCCATCGTCGAAGCCGCCTATGTAGGAGACGGCGGCGACGGCATCCACCTATTAGGCCCACTAGCCGGCAAAGTCATCCGCATCAGCCCACCACTGACCATCAGCGAAGCCGAAGCAACAACATCGCTACGGTTGTTGCAAGACATCTGCGCACAAGTCGCCGAGCGGCTACAAGGCGTCGCTGCCTCGAAATAGCCGCACAGCCCGGTTGCCTTTGGGCCGACATCATTCGGACAAGAATGCCGCCTTCGCGATCGGGTAGACGTACAGCGTCCAAATTCCTGCAAAAACGCAAAATCCACCACCGAATGCAATAAATGGATTTACGGAGTTCGGAATCCACGCTGCGAGAAACATTGATCCGCCGATCATCACCATTATGCCGTACCAGATGTAAGGCCACGCGGGACAAAGCTTTCGCAGTTCCCTGTGTTTTCGATACGCTTCCGGATCCTCCGCCTCGGAACAGTCCGTATTCAACCCACACTTGGTATACGTAACTATCGCAGGAACAGCGAAAACACACCCGACGACAAACGTGACTGGAGTGACGTCAGCCGGAAAGAGAGTTGATGTGCGAATAATTGTCCAGGCAAAGGCGACGACGAGCAGGGCGATTCCAA
>Ga0316204_10010017_pt1 | contig 12386 bp, 7 predicted proteins | sample 6monrhotite_MG_2_FD_205661 | JGI IMG/M metagenome (GOLD analysis project Ga0316204, IMG submission 205661) | Microbial mat bacterial communities from mineral coupon in-situ incubated in ocean water Damariscotta River, Maine, United States -... | ecosystem: Environmental > Aquatic > Marine >...
CCATAAAAGAGTTTGGGTATTTTGCACAGGTAGAAGGTAACTATATGGATCGGTTAATAGGTACAGTCGGATATCGATTTGATAAATCGACACTTAATGGAGATCCAAATAAATACTATGGCTTTCCTAAAGCTTCCCTGGCAATAAACTTTCATAATTATGACTTTTGGAGCGAAGGCTTTTTAAATCGATTTAAGTTGCGTGCCGCTTATGGTGAAACAGGTTCTTCCGGGGCTTTTGGTTCGGCCTTTACTGGCTTAAACCAGGTTTCCGTTGGAGGTATTGGAGGTTCTTCCATCAACGCTTTAAAAGGAGACCCCAATATAGAACCGGAATCATCTTCGGAATTTGAAGTTGGTTTTGATGCCGGACTATTTAACAAAGTGAATCTGGAAGTTTCCTATTATAACCGAAATGTAAATGACTTGTTATTAAACCGTGCACTACCAGCCTCTTCGGGGTTTGGTTCTGAAACTACGAACCTTGCAGATCTAAAGAACTATGGACTTGAAGTAGGAATTACAGTAAACCCTGTTCAGGATGAAAATTTTATCTGGAGTTCTAATGTAAATTTCTGGTTTAACAGATCTGAAGTTACGAGGTTAGATGTTCCGGCCTTCCCACAACCTGGTGCTGGCTTTGGTTTAGGTCTGGGGACCTTTTATATTGAGGAAGGAAAACCAGTAACCCAACTGGCTGGCAATGTCAACGGGGTGCCAACTCAATTAGGCAATGTAGAACCAGATTTTCAAATGGGCTTTAACAATAACTTTACGATCGCAAAACAGTTCGATGTTTCCTTTTTACTTCAGTGGAAAAATGGAGGGGATAATCTAAACCTATCAAGGTTGCTTACGGATTTAGGAGGAACTACTCCGGATTTGGATACGCCAGCAGGGATAGAAAGGAATGGACAACCCATTGCGGCAGAGCGTTTTATAGAACCAGCAGGGTATTTAAGACTTAGAGAAGCAGCTGTATACTATAGATTACCAGCCAGTGCACTCTCGTTTTTTGGCGATTCAGTTACTGGAATAAAATTGGGACTATCGGGTAGGAACATTTTTACTATTACAGACTATAGCAGCTATGACCCTGAGACTTCAACGAATGGTGGTGCCGGCTTGTCTTCCGGGATAGAGGTAACTCCTTTCCCTAGCACAAAGCAGTTTTATTTTCATTTAAATGTTAACTTCTAAAAAAATAGCAATGAAAATCATACAGAGATATAAAATAACAGGTATAATAGCATTCTTAGTATTCTTTGGTGCTTTTGTTACCTCCTGTTCTTTCGACGAGCAGGTAGATCCCAACCGGCCTAGTCTGGAAGGAGTTCTTACAGATGCTTCTCAAAATCAACTCAACAACCTGGTGGTTGGAGTAGAATCGGCCATGAGAAATTCAATGGGTATACAGACCACAGGATCTGGTACCATGGCAAGAGAGTTGTACTTATTTGATGCTGATCCCCGAAATACACAGGATTTATTGGGAGCAAGTGGTATTTCATTAGACAATAACTCGTTTTATTCAACAGGCCCCTGGGGAGGCCGATATGTATCCATAAAGAATGCGAATATTTTATTGCAATCTTTGGACAACACCACTTCCATAACCGATGCTCAGAAAGCTGGTTATCGCGGCTATGCAAAAACCATCATAGCTTATGAGCTTATCGAAGTATTAAAATCGTACAACAGGGCTAGAGTAGATGTGGCAGATCCTGATAATTTGGGATCTATATTAGACTTTAGTGCTGCCCTAACTGCTGTAAGGGCATTGTTAGATGAAGGACTGTCTGATCTAAATGGTGCAGGAGCAGAATTTTCGTTTCCATTAGCCGGATTTGAAGGATTTGATACGCCCAGTACCTTTGCGCAATACAATAGGGCTACTGCTGCAGTTGCAGCTTTATATGCAGGAGATGGCACAGGAACTTTATCTGCGTTAAATGCTTCCTATTTTGATATTAATGGAGATCTTACCGTAGGTCCTAAGCATATTTATAGTTTGGATAGCGGTGATTTCACCAATGATCTGTTTAAGATCCCTGACAATAACGGAGATCAGATTATTGTTCATGATTCCTTTATTGCCGATGCAGAAGCAGGTGACACTCGGGTATCATCCAAGACACTCATCAGAGCTAACCCTACTGAACAGGATGGCCTTGCTGGGGCGTATCAAACAGCTTTGTACGCTTCAAATATTTCGCCCATAGATATGATACGAAATGAAGAGTTGGTGTTGGTTTATGCTGAAGCAAATATTTTGGCAAATGATCTTCCGGAGGCTGTAAATGCAATTAATATAATCAGGAATTCTGCCTCTTTAGGAAATTATGCCGGCGCATCAACAGTAGATGCCTTAACGACAGAAATGTTGAATCAACGCAGATACTCTCTTTGGAATGAGAATCATAGGATGTTTGATTTGAGACGATATAATTTGTCTAACACTTTGCCAATAGACCGCACAGGAGATCAGGTCTTTAATGTATTGCCTGTTCCGCTTTCTGAGAATGATTAAGAAGAACCAGGTTTAAATAAAAAACCGCCCTATTAGGGCGGTTTTTTTATTGAAATTTAATGCTTTTATGCTGCAAGATCTACAGCTCCTTTTCCTGGTTTTTGACTGGCCTTTGGTCTATTAAGATAAAGCTTGATTCGATACGTGATATTAAATAGTACAGGTACAATAATAAGGGTTAAAAAGGTGGCGATGATAAGACCAAAAATAACGGTCCAGGCCAACGGTCCCCAAAAAATAACATTATCTCCACCTATATAGATTTTAGGATCAAATTCTGAGAACAATGAGAAGAAATCTATGTTTAACCCAATAGCTAAAGGAATTAATCCAAGTACCGTAGTAATTGCGGTAAGGAGTACCGGCCTAAGTCTTGCCTTTCCACCTTTGATGATCACTTCTGTTACATCTTCTATAGATAATAGGGCTGAATCGCTAATGCCTAACGCTACTTTTTTCCGATCGATCAGAATTTGTATGTAATCTAATAAAACCACCCCATTATTTACTACAATACCGGCCAGGGCAATAATCCCCATCATGGTCATCATAATTACAAAGGACCATCCCGTTATCATGAGGCCGCCAAAAACGCCTATCAAGCTGAGGAAAATAGCCGTCATTATAATGGTTGGTTTAGAAACCCCTCCAAATTGGAAGATTAATATCAGCATAATTAACCCTAACCCTGAAAAGAATGCCCCTACTAAGAATTGCATTTGTTTATTTTGCTCTTCTATCTGACCGGTAAAGTCGAGACGCACATCTGACGGAAGACCTTCAAAATTTTGCATTTCTTTTTCAATTTCAGCTACAATAGCGCCGGCATCTGTAAATCCGGGTTTTAAGCCAGAATATACTGTTACCACTCGTTTGTTGTCTCTGTGTTTAACGGCACTAAAAGAAGAAGTATTCTTTTGAGTTGCCACGGCAGATACCGGGATCTCCTTGATCTTACCCGTAGCCTGGTCTCGAAAAATAATGTTTTGATTAAAAAGGGCGCTCTTGTTATAACGAAGGTCCTCCTTAAATCGAATGTTAATGTCATAGTCTTCTCCATCCACCTTATAAACACCTGCTTTCTCTCCAAATAGGGAGCGCCTTAATTGCTGACCAACCTGAGCAACGGAGACTCCCAATTCGCCGGCTTTTTCCCGGTCTACCAGAACGTTCATAGACGGCTTTCCTTTGTTCACATCAATTTTAAGTTCTTCAATACCGGCAATACTCTTTTTGTTAATGAAGTTTCGAATGTTTTCTGCAGTATTGATCAGCACATCATAATCTTTCCCTTCCAATTCAATATTGATAGGATAGCCGCTGGGAGGTCCTACTGCCTCTTTTTCGACCGAAATAGCAACCCCAGGATAGATACCTATTAGAGCATCTTGTATATCCTGACGAAGATGTTCTGTATTGATCCCGTTGCGATATTTAAATTCGCGCATGGATAAGGTAATCTTACCACGGTGAGGCATTTCAGCCGAAGAGCCTCCATCAGTAAACGGATTACCTGCACCTTCACCAACTTGCGAAACAGAGGAAGCTAATAAATAATTGTAATCTCCTTGCGTATAGGCATCTTTTTTAGTGATACCATATACACGTTTTTCAATAGCGCTCGTAAGTTCATTTGTTTTTTCAATAGAGGTGCCCTGAGGATATTCTATATAAACATAGATTTCATTGGGGGTGTTATCCGGGAAGAATTCAACTTTTGTTCGTCCACTACCCAGCGATAACCCAAAGAGCATCATAGTCCCTACTAATAAAAGTATTGTGATCCCCGAAAACCAATATACATTCTTTCCTTTGAGGGCGTACTTAATTTTACCCTCGTAGAAGTTTTCCATTTTCTTCAAAGAAGTTTCCTGAAAACGTTTCGACCATTTTTTTAGGAAATATTTATAGACCCAGAATAAGACAGCGGTAACGATCATTACACTACCCAATCCTCGCATGGCACCACCAAATAACAGAATTAGAGACCCAATACCCCCCAAAACGATACTTACCCGAATCAATTGTTTGGTTGTAAGTTCCTTATCACCAATTTCCATATATCGGGAAACAAGCATGGAGTTCATAAAAATCGCCACGAATAGGGAAGACCCTAATACCACTGAAAGTGTAATTGGGAAATAGATCATGAACTGTCCAAATATTCCAGGCCATAGTCCTAAAGGAACAAAGGCGGCAACTGTTGTTAAGGTAGAGATAATGATGGGTAAGGCAATTTCGCCAATACCTTTCTTTGCCGCATCAATACGAGACATCCCTTCGTCTTCCATGAGCCTGTAGACGTTTTCCACTACTACCACCCCATTATCAACCAGCATCCCAAGTCCCATAATCAGTCCAAATAAGATCATAGTGTTAAGCGTATATCCCATTAGTGATAATATCATAAAGGACATAAACATAGACATAGGAATGGCAAACCCAACAAACAATGCATTTCTAAACCCTAGAAAGAACATGAGTACGGTAACTACCAGGATAATCCCAAAAATAATGTTGTTTACCAAGTCATCTACCTGATTTAAGGTTCGGCTAGATGAGTCATTGGCGATAGAAATGTTTAAGTCTTTTGGAAAATAATTGTCTTGAGCCTCTATAACCAATGCCTTAATTTCGTCGGCAGCCTGAATGGCATTTTGCCCGGAACGCTTTTTTATATTGAGCATTACCACATTGCTTCCAAGTTCTCTCGCATAGGTAGTTTTATCTTTTTCTTTAAAAGTAATGTTAGCGATATCCTTTAAATAGATGGCACCATTTTCTGATTTAACCACAAAATCATTTAAATCCTTAGGGTTTTCTATCTCTCCCAGAATACGAATGGTTCTCCGTTGGCCAATGGTTTTTAGATTTCCGGCAGACATGGTCATGTTCCCATTACTGATGGTTTGGATTACATCTTGAAAACTAACTTTCGCAGCCATCATTTTATAAATGTCTACAGAAACTGCAACTTCTTTTTCCTGAGCCCCGAGAACAGTTGCTTCTTTTATTTGTGGAAGATCTTCGATAAGATCCTGGAGGTATTCCGCGTATTCTTTTAGTTTATCCACCGGATAGTCCCCTGTGAAATTGATATTCATGATGGGAAATTGTTCCGCAAGATTCAAATCAAAGATATTGGGCTCTACCTTTGCCCCATTAAACAAGGGCCAATCCTCACTTGCTTTTTCCCCGTCCACCTCGTCCTTCACCTTTTGCTTGGCATCCTCAACCGTAATATCCTCGTCAAATTCTACCATTATAATACTGTAGTCTTCCTGAGATGTTGAGGTAATTTCTACCAGATTGCTAACATCTTTTAGCTGGTCTTCCAAGGGATCTGTAATAAGTCTTTCTACATCTTCAGCAGTGTTCCCGGGATAGGGAGTACTTATGTACACCTTGGTTTCTACGATCTCGGGAAAATCTTCCCTGGGCATATCCATATAGGACGAATATCCAAGGACCAAAAATATAGCGATCATTACATATACTACCGAAGGATTATCGATGGCCCATGAGGCCAATCGAAATTCCTTATCTATGTTTTTTTTCTGTCTGCTCATTGGTTATTCGTTAATAATTTCAACTTCTTGATCGTCTTTTACGCTACGAGCACCTTCCTGAATTATAAATTCCCCGGCAGACAAGCCAGATAGAATTTCAACAAATCTGCCTTGTGTTTTTCCGGTGGTAACAATCCTTTTTTTAGCGGTCCGCACATTTTCTTTTGTTGGATTCTCAGCGATATATACATATTGCTCTCCTTCTGCATTCTCAGAAATTACACTTTGCGGGATGAGTAGGGCAGAAGCATTAGAGTAATCATTAATACTTACCCGTGCCGTAAGATTGGGTTTAATATTCCCATCCTTATTGGGAACCGGTATTTCTACACTAAAAGAACGATTGCTGGGCTTAATAAAATTCCCGGACTGTCTAATTTTTGTAATAATAGTATCTCCTAAAACGGGAAAGAATACAGTGGCTTTACTACTAGTATTAATGCTGCCAATATAGTTTTCAGGAACATCTACAGAAATATACATATCTGACAGGTTCACAATGCGAAATGTCTCTGCTCCGGGTCCAGGGGACACTACCGTACCTTGATCCTTGATGACATCATCGATAATCCCTGAAAAAGGAGCTCTTATGGAGGATTTTCTTAATTGGCTCTCCGCTTGTTGTACGCTGTTTTGGACGGCCTCATAATTTGTTTTGGCCTGTAAAAACTGAATTTCAGAACCTATTTTTTGATCCCAAAGTCTCTGTTGACGTTCAAAAGTAGTTTTAGCCAACACAGCCTGTGTTCTAAGTTGTGCCACCTGGTTGGTCATTCCCCCGTCATCTATAGTAGCCAGTAATTGACCTTTTTTAACCTTATCTCCTTCTTTTACATATACTCGTTGCAGCGTACCCGCCATTTCAGGATAGATAAGTACATTTTGTTTGGTAGCTACACTGCCCTGTAACTCCAGATAATGATCAAATTCTTGTGGATTCACCTGAATAGTAGTTACCAAAGGAAGTCGTTCATTTTTGTCCATGGAGGCGATAACGGAATCTAGTGTTTTAACCTGATCGTTTAACTTATTCAGCTCCGCTGATAGCTGTGTTTTTTTAGATCGAAGTTCGTTAAGATTTCCGGTTTCGATGACACTGTCTAAAGAAGCAGTTTTATTATCTCCGCACGCTAAAAGTGCCAAGAAGAGTATGAGTGTTGGAATAAGCTTTTTCATAGTAAAATACTGATTTGCTATTGTATTAAATTTCTAATTGTTGGTAATCACTTCTAAGTAGGTTTTTGTATTGATAACATCAACCATTGATTGTAAATATTGCTGTTGCACGGTATATAATTGAGTTTGTGCCTGCCGCAGTTCAAAACTGGTAGCCAAGCCTTCTTGATATTTAATTTGATTTTTATTTTCAATACGTTCCGCAAGACGCAAGTTTTGTTTAGTGGTCGCATATTGCTCAATAGCAAGGAGATAATCGCTTTTCGCTTTCTCTAATTGTAATCGTATACGTTCCTGTGCCTCCGAAAGTTCTGTTTTTGCTTTTTCGAGCGCTATCCGGGCTCTTTGTGTACTGGCATTTCTTTTAAAGGAACTGAATAGGGGAATGTTCAGATCAAAACCTAATACAGATGAGTCGAACCATTGTTGGTCCCCGTCAAAGAAGGTGAAAGAATCGCTAAATGCAGTGCTTCCATAGTTTACAAAAGCATTTAATGTGGGTAATGCTCTGCTCTTTGCTAATTTTAATTCAAAATAACGCTGCTCATTTAAATTAGAAACCAATTTAAAATCAACGTTATTTTCCATATTGAAGGGGGTTTCTAAAAACCCCGGATCTACATTTTCCTGTGCCAGGTCGTCCAGATCTTCTTTGAGCTGTGTTGGAGTTTCGAGAGGGAGCCCCATCATTAGATTTAGCATCTGCAATGTAATATCCTGGAGGCGAATAGCATTTTTCAACTGACTTTCTATAGAAAAGAAAGTAATTTGAAGTTGTTCTACGCTTTCTTCATCAGTAAGCCCATTTTCGTATAGCTTTTGAGTTTCATAAAGATTTTTCTCCAGTGTTTTCCTATTGTTTTCAAGAATCAGAACAGATTCTTTCGCCAATAAAACATTGCCATATGCCTCAACCACAGATTTACGCACTTCCTGTTGCGTCTTTTCTTTGTTATTCTGACTATAGCTTAGAAAAGCCTTGGTTGCCTGCACACCTACAATATAAGAACCATCAAATATTTGCTGACGGAGCGATGCGGTGGCGGATGCCTGTTGAGGCTGCCCAAATATGATAGGCTGAAATTCCCCGGGTTGTCCACCAAAGAATTCAGCAGGGATAAGAGAAACAGGTTGTTTTAACTGATTCTGATAGCTTACATCACCACTAATTTGGGGTAGCCCAGAAGCAATTGTTTCCCATTTCTGCTTTTTTGCATCTATAATATCGCGCTCTGCATTCAGGGCACTATAATTATTTTCAAGAGCATAAGTAATCGCCTCATCTAAGGTGAACTCAGTTTTCGTTTCCTGAGAAACCCCAATCATATGTGCGATGGAGACTATGAATAACAAGCAATATTTTCTCATTTATTCGTGATTAGAATTGATAATTTTATTTAATATTTTTCTGCCCTCTGGTGTTACAATGCCTCTAAGATGATATTCTAAATAATCATCCATTAGACGGGTAGTTGGAAATTCTTCTACAGGAAACAACGTGTGATCTTTAACACTTGTAACACCTGAAAAATAAATCCGTGCTACAAAATTGATATCTAATGCAGGACGATAGATGCCTAGTTCAATACCTCTTCGAACATTGTCTACCACACAATCCTTCATTATTTCAAATTGTTTTTGCTTTATCGTATGGTAAATTTTAGGATAGTATTTCTGCAATTGATACTGAGGAGAGGCTTTTTCATCCTTAAGATGCCTCATTGCGAACTTTTTTATTTCATAAAGTTCTTCTATGGGGTTCTTCCCTTGACTGCATATAAAGTCGATACCCTGTGATATGGCTTCAAAAACACTCAAAGTACATTCTTCTACTAACTCAGTTTTGTTTTTAAAATGAGAATAGATCGTTTTCTTGGAGATTCCCATGTCATTCGCCAGGTCGTCCATAGTTACACTTTTGAACCCCAGGGTTAGGAATAGATCCGTTGCTTTATGCAGTATTTTTTCTCTCATGAAGGGGCAAAGATACATGCGGAAACTTTAAAAACCACAAAAGTTTCCTAAGTTTTACAATTTTTTAACAATGACGATAAGCCAACTCTTTCAACGAGATTTTGTTATCACGACTTTCTCTTGTATTGTTTTCACGTATTTTTGAAAAAAATTTGCAATGCAATCGGTACCGTATTACCAGGAAAAATTTACTTCATACCTCAAAGAGAAGATTCAAACAAGAGAGCCCATAAATCTTTATGAGCCTATGACGTACATCATTGGCTTGGGAGGTAAACGCTTACGGCCAGTACTTGCTTTAATGGCCGCCGATCTCTTTAATGGTTCATACAAACAAGCGTTAGATGCCGCTTTGGCTATTGAGATTTTTCATAATTTTTCACTGGTTCATGATGATATTATGGATGCTGCTCCATTAAGACGAGGGAAACGTACAGTTCATAAAAAGTGGGATGTAAATACGGGAATTCTATCTGGTGATGCCATGCTTATTGAAGCATATCGCATGTTAGAATCCTATGAAGAGGCCATATTTAAGAAATTAATGATGCTTTTCAGTAGAACGGCCATGGAAGTATGCGAGGGGCAGCAATATGATGTGGATTTTGAAACCCGTGATGATGTTACCATTCCCGAGTATTTAAAGATGATCAAATTTAAAACGGCAGTATTGGTTGCCGCCGCTATGAAAATGGGTGCCATAATTGGTAAGGCATCTCAAAAAAACCAGGAGGCTATTTATGGGTTTGGATTAAATTTAGGGATTGCCTTTCAGTTACAAGATGATTTTTTAGATGCCTTTGGCGACCCAAAGACCTTTGGCAAACAAGTTGGAGGTGATATTATTGAAAATAAAAAGACCTATCTGTTTTTAAAATCCATGGAATTGGGGGAACCTAAAACAACTAAAGAGTTGATAGATTTGTTTTCTATTCAGCCGGGGAACAGCGTTCAAAAAATAAAGAGGGTTAAAGAAATTTATAATCTATCTGGGGCATCAGAGCACACTAAAAAGGCCATAAACAGTTATACACAGCAAGCTTTTGAGAATCTTGAAAGCCTGGATGTTCCCGATGATAAAAAAACAGTTTTCCGAAAGTTTGGTGAGGAACTAATGGGAAGGAACGTATAAAAAAATTTAGTTTACAGTTGTAAACAAGATGGTTCTTAGTGCCACTGTTTTTTGCGCATAGTGATTGTCCAAAAGAAATGCCTTAAAAAAGATTTGATAAAAGGAATGGGCCTAGGCGCCATCATTATTCTGACATCTTCAAACAAGGTGGTCTCCTCATCTAAAAATTTAAAGACCAATTGAGGAGTTCTTTTTTTGAAAAGCGATTCAAAAATAGATTGTCCCAAATGATTATCCCTATAGAGAATATTGAGCAAAAGAAGATCATAATACCAAAATCGATTTCTTTTATTGAATTTAGACAACGGTTTATTGGTCTTTAAGAATTCTAATAAGAGCTTACTTTTTTTAGTGGTGTTCCTAAATGTAAACCCCGTGCTGGGCTTACTCCAACCACCGGCCGTCCCAATATGAAAAACATGGGTTGAATTCATTTGGCTAAAATCATTACAAGTCATTGGGATACTTCCTTTTTCTTTTTCTAAAACGCTGTAATTAGTACAATTAAGGTGGGTTTTCATATAGTCCATTATTGCCTTTTCATATTCTGATTCGGGCAGCGGGCTAAAAGAAAACAAGGTATATTCCACTAAAGCCTCTGTCTTGGAAAAAGGCAACACATACATAAAGCGGGTATTCCCTTTCTGTTCTAAGGAAAAATCCATGAACGTGGCTTGTGCGTCATTAAAAATGGGTTCTTCGGTTTTTATGAACCATCCTATAAAATGCTGTTGTAAAATGGGATATTTTGGAGCCTGTTGAATTTTTTTATAATGGAAGCGACTATCAAATACCTGTATTGCTTCATAGGTGTGCTTATCTGTGCTAACCGTTGCATTACTATTTTCATGATCAATAATTTCAACTACCGTTTCCTGTATAAAGACCACATTGGGATAGGTTTTAATTCTGCCCAAGAAGTTCTCATAAAAATCTATTCCCCGGATCATTTTGTATGAGTAGGGAGCAATGGGAAAGGATTCTTTAAGCTGATTCCCGGAAACTAATACACGGTCCCAGGTCTTGTGAAGAATAGCGTCAAAAGGTCCGGAGCCTTGTTCCCAATAGCACCAGGTTCGGTCATTGGTTTTCTTGGCATCTTTATCTAAAAGGAGAATAGATTTATCTTTGAAAGCAGGATCTTTCCCCATGCCATCTACCATCATGAGTCCGGCTGCTCCTGCTCCTATAATGATATAATCATATGCTGTCATATATGTAACCAAATCATTTAAAAGTACAAATTAACCCTAAACAGAAGAGGATGCCAAGGTAAATCCTGAAAAAGGATCGTAACTAATTACCGCATTTCAGATTACAAGTATAACAGTTCTTATACTGCTTATAGGGCAAGTTTTAAATAAAATTAAAAATTAGACAAGCCTAAAAATATATTTATATAGATAAAAAATGTAATTTTGGCATAATAAAATATATAATGACCAGATCGGAAGAGAACTATTTAAAGGCCATATACCATATCAGCGGCATGGAGAAAAATGCCGTGGCTACTAACGATATTGCAAAGAAGATAGAGACCAAGCCCTCTTCGGTAACCGATATGCTTAAGAAGCTTTCGGAAAAAGGGCTGGTTGTATATACTAAATACAAGGGTGTTTCTTTGAGTGAAACAGGTACAAAAACGGCTTTATCTGTGATTCGAAAGCATCGACTATGGGAAACTTTTTTAGTTGAAAAGCTGAATTTTATGTGGGATGAGGTTCATGAAGTTGCTGAACAATTGGAGCATATCCAAAGTGAAAAGCTGGTGGAACACCTGGATGCATTTCTTGGGTTTCCCAAATCCGATCCGCACGGCGACCCCATTCCGTCCAATAAAGGAGAATTCAGAAAAATCCATAAAAAGCTGCTAACAGAAGTCCCCGAAGCAACGCAAGGGATATGTGTAGGAGTAAAAAACTCAAGCGCCATTTTTTTGAAATTTCTAGATAAAAATAACATGGCCCTTGGAGATACTATAACGGTCCTGGAAAAGGAGGAATTTG
>Ga0316204_10010018_pt1 | contig 12386 bp, 13 predicted proteins | sample 6monrhotite_MG_2_FD_205661 | JGI IMG/M metagenome (GOLD analysis project Ga0316204, IMG submission 205661) | Microbial mat bacterial communities from mineral coupon in-situ incubated in ocean water Damariscotta River, Maine, United States -... | ecosystem: Environmental > Aquatic > Marine >...
AAAATCCAGTGGTCACTTTAATGACTATTGGGTGTTTCATAAGCAACAGTCAAGAAATCGCCTTTATGAGATAGGTTTAGATAATATGCTGTAAAACAGAGCGTCGTTTTAAAGGAACTACACCCATCATATTTTGGCCAGTTGTAAAGTTGTTAGACCTTTTTATAGATCCCCGTGTATTGCCTGCAAAGCTGATATGGCGGCGATTGCAGCGGTTTCTGTGCGTAAAACTCTTGGCCCAAGTTGAATAGTCTGAAAACCGTTTTGTTCAGTTTGGTAAATTTCTTGCTCTGAAAAACCACCTTCTGGACCAATCAATAACCTAGCACCAGTTGCAGGCATAGCCACATGTCTAAACGCTTTCTCAGCCCTTGGGTGCAAAGTAAGACGGACCTGGTTAGTAGACAAATTTATCCAATCTGCAAATATAACAGGTGCATGTAACAGCGGTAATACGTTTCTGCCACATTGCTCACAGGCTGCTATGGCCAATTTTTGCCACTGTTCATGCTTTTTAAACCATCTCTCTTGGCTGAGTTTCACGCCACAGCGTTCAGTGATAAGTGGAGTAATTTCTGTAACGCCTAATTCTACCGATTTCTGGATCACCCATTCCATTCTGTCACCTCGGGATATTCCTTGACCTAGATGAATATTTAGAGGTGATTCTATGCTGATAGAAATTTTAGAATCAATATGCACTACTACTTTGCGTTTCGCCACTTCAGCGAGCTGTGCACTATATTCGTTTCCGTCACCATTAAATAAAACTACGGCTTGTCCAGTTTTAGCCCGTAATACATTAGCCACGTGATTAGTTGCATCATCAGTCAATGTGACTAAAGAGTCAGTGGATAATTCAAAAGGGTAATAAATTCTGATGATGCGCATTTTGTCTCTTACTAGTTTTTTTAGATGGTATCAACAGAGTGAAATTTAAAGAAGGGATAAACCGTTAAAATATTAGGCGTCAGCGGATGGTTCAATTCCGCCGAGCTTTTATTCTTGCTTAGTTAATTTCAATTACTTCAGACGTATCAATAGTTTGAGGCGCCTCTCGCTTTTGGGCTATGGCGATAGCTCCTTTTCGAGCAAATTTAGTGTTCTTGCCCTTTTCTCTAGACATTGAAAAAGCGAAAAGTAAAACCAAAGAAATAACTAATAAACAGACTAGTAACATTTTCAATTCCTTTAAAAATATTAGACCACCAAAAACTGGTGACCTAAATTATAGCACTAATTTTTTTTATATTTGAAACAATTAACTTTACCAAATGAATTGTTTTGCATACTCAACTAAACCGATACCCATACCACCTCAAGATGCGCGTTCCCTTTAGGGCTGGTTTTAAAGCGATTTATGCTTCGTTGGCCATTTTTGACCTAGATGACTAAGCCTACAAATAGCCGCCTTGCCTAAACCGCTTTAAACTCCCGCTGAAAAATGTGTATGGAACACATTTTAACAACCGCAGGTTGGCCTATGGTGAATACCATGGATGGTATTCATAATCCGACATCTTGAGATGGTATGGGTATAAAACAACTAGAATAATGGCGAATTTATGCAGGTGATAGCGTTTTTTTAATCACAGCTAAAAAAATTATGAAATGTAGACTCTTGTCTTATTGATTAATATAACCGTTGATCTATTATGCTTACAGGTTGAATAACGGCATCTTAAATGTCGTAATAGTATATTAACTAAAAGGATGAAGAAAAAATGTTTGGATTTGACGCAGAAAAAATGTCACAGATGATGGATACCTATGTAATCCCTTGGGGGATCAATATTGTAATGGCAATTGTCATATACATTATTGGTAAAATGATTGTTGGTGTATTGATAAATGTGCTTGGCAAAATCATGTCTCGTTCTAAATATGACGACATGTTGGTAGACTTTGTTAAGGCGATTGCAAGAGCAGTGTTAATGCTGTTCGTTATTATTGCTTCTTTGAATCAATTAGGTATAGATACCACTTCGTTAGCGGCCATTATAGCTGCAGCTGGCTTAGCAATAGGTTTATCTTTACAAGGTTCGTTGCAGAATTTTGCTGCGGGGGTGATGTTACTTGTATTCAAACCCTTTAAATCAGGTGATTTTATTGAAGCCGGTGGAGCAACGGGTGTGGTTAAAAGCATCAGTATTTTTACTACCATTATGACCACAGGCGACAATAAAGAAATCATCGTACCTAATGGTGGTATTTATGGCGGCAATATCACTAACTATTCTGCCAAAGAAACACGTCGAGTCGATATGGTGGTAGGTATTGGCTACGACAGTGATTTGAAAAAAGCCAAAGCAATACTCAATGAAATGGTTGCAGCCGATGATCGCATCTTAAAAGATCCTGCTCCTACCGTTGCAGTGGCAGAATTGGCCGACAGCAGTGTTAATTTTGTGGTGCGCCCTTGGGTGGCGTCTGGTGACTATTGGGGAGTGAAGTTTGACTTTAATGAAGCAGTTAAATTACGTTTTGACGCTGAAGGTATCTCCATCCCATTCCCACAAATGGATGTGCATTTACACAAAGAAGATTAATTTTTGAATCATTAAAAATGCCGCATTTGCGGCATTTTTTTATCTGCAATTCGGCTTAGTGGAAGCAACTCGGTATGCTGCTAACGCTTTTGGCATGTTGTTATTTAAATTATCAATTCGAGTTGCAGGCAAAGGATGGGTAGATAGTAGTTCTGGCTGCCGAGCGTCACCGCTGGCTTTGGCCATATTTTCCCATAAGTTAACGGATTGACGGGGATCAAAACCCGCTTTGGACATTAACTCTAAGCCTATTATATCGGCCTCAGATTCGTGAGTGCGACTAAAAGGTAATTGCACACCAACTTGGACTCCTAAGCCCAACCCCGCCATAATTAGACTGCTACTGGCAATTTGATTAGTCTGTAAAAGTTGATTGGTCACTTCCATTCCCACGCCAATTAGGGCGCTGCTCGACATTCTCTCGTTACCATGTTCAGCAATGACATGGCCCACTTCATGACCAATTACAGCGGCTAACTGATGTTGATTTTCGGTAACTCCCATTAATCCAGTGTATACGCCAATTTTACCACCCGGCAGAGCAAATGCATTGATTTGCGGGTCGTCAAATACAACCAATTCCCATTCACCATTAAAAACCGATTCTGGAACATGTTGAGTGATAGCATCGGCGATACATTTAACATACTGGTTAGATACTGGCTGACTTAACACCTTTTGTTCGGTTTTCATGCTGTCAAAAGCTTGTTGACCCATTCCAGCTAATTGTGAACTCGAGTAAAGCTTCAACTGCTTACGGCCAGTCGGTGAGGTAGCACAAGACAAAAGAGTTGTTAGGGTGACTATGCTCAAAAATAAAGTTCGCAAATGCGACATATCGTTTACTCCGTGAAATTCATTTAAAGAGCATACCTTGAGACAGGCAAATGGTTAAGCTTATGTTTATCAATATGGTGCCAATTTTTGAAGAGTCATATTTTCACATTGAATTTCAGATCGCTCATTTGAAAATGCTTACCAGAAATTGGTTTGGCAGTTTTATTACGAATTAGATTTGAGTTTATGGCCGCGTGGGTGCCAGTGCCATAATAGTCTTCACAAATTAATATCTGACTAGAGCAAAAAAAGCCCCACCTTGAGGCTCTTTTGATTGACTAAGATTTAGTTAAAAATTAAATACTCGCTTTGAGGCGTTCTGCAATATCGGTTTTTTCCCACGGAAACTCTTCTCTACCAAAGTGCCCATAAGCCGCCGTCGCTTGGTAGATAGGTCGCTCTAAGTCGAGCATTTTCAGCAGTCCAAAAGGTCTAAGCTCAAAGTTGTCACGTACCAGTTTAACCAATAATGCATCTGATACCTTACCTGTGCCAAAGGTATCGATATTGATGGATGTGGGTTCTGCTACACCAATGGCATAGGACAATTGGATTTCACATTTGTTGGCAAGTCCTGATGCGACAATATTTTTTGCTACGTAACGTCCTGCATAAGCGGCTGATCTATCGACTTTTGAAGGATCTTTACCGGAGAATGCTCCTCCACCATGTCTCGCCATACCGCCATAAGTATCGACAATAATTTTACGACCAGTTAGCCCACAATCGCCCATTGGGCCACCAATCACAAATCGACCTGTCGGGTTGATAAAATATTTGGTCTTTTTACTTAACCATTTTTCAGGTAATACAGGTTTGATAATCTCTTCCATCACAGCTTCACGGAGGTCGGCTGTACTAATACTCTCATCATGTTGGGTAGACAAAACAACTGCATCTATGCCAACGGGTTGATTATTCTCATAAACAAAGGTCACTTGGCTTTTTGCATCAGGCCGTAACCAGTCTAATTTACCACTTTTGCGCAATTCAGACTGACGTTTTACTAAGCGGTGGGAGTAGGTAATAGGTGCAGGCATTAACACATCTGTCTCATTGCTTGCATAACCAAACATTAGACCTTGATCTCCGGCACCTTGTTCTTCAGGTGAAGTGCGGTCAACACCTTGGTTGATATCTGGGGATTGTTTACCTATGGCATTTAGCACTGCACATGAGTCAGCATCAAAACCCATGTCTGAATGTACGTAACCGATTTCTCTGACGGTTTTACGGGTGATCTCTTCAATATCTACCCAAGCTGAAGTAGTGACTTCGCCGCCTACTAACACCATACCGGTTTTAACAAAGGTCTCGCAGGCTACTCTGGCCTTTGGGTCTTGGGTTAATATGGCGTCTAAAACTGCGTCAGAAATTTGATCTGCAATTTTATCAGGGTGTCCTTCAGATACAGATTCAGAAGTAAATAAGTGTGAGGTCATAAAAGCGCCTTGAGTCAAAGTCGTTATTCAGATTTATCGGTGTATTTTAACAATTCAAATGTAAAATACCAGTCTTTACTTCTAGACGTCCAAACGTCCATGAATTTTATTCTGCTAAGGTGTAGAAAAAAGTCATATGAAAATAGTCATTCATACAGGATTTAGCATTGCAGTTACTGGCTAGCTAATACAAAATGCAGAGCTACATTGGTGCCTGTAGCCTTGAGTTACGGTAAACCATTATTATTGGATCAGTCAGGAGACTACATGTCGTCATCACGTCGAGAACTCGCCAACGCCATTCGCGCCCTTAGTATGGATGCCGTTCAACAAGCTAACTCAGGCCACCCAGGTGCACCTATGGGCATGGCTGACATAGCGCAAGTGTTATGGGCAGATCATATGCAACATAATCCGAGCAACCCTGATTGGGCCAACAGAGATAGGTTTGTATTATCTAACGGTCATGGTTCGATGTTGATTTATTCTCTTTTACATCTGACGGGTTATGCACTACCCATTGAAGAATTAAGAAATTTCCGTCAATTGCATTCTAAAACGCCAGGGCATCCAGAATATGGATATGCACCGGGTGTTGAAACGACTACGGGTCCTTTGGGGCAAGGGGTGAGTAATGCAGTGGGCATGGCGATTGCCGAAAAAACCTTAGCCGCACAGTTTAATCAGCCAGGTTTTGATGTAGTTGATCATTTCACTTATTGTTTTCTAGGTGATGGCTGTTTGATGGAAGGTATTTCTCACGAAGTCTGTTCTTTAGCAGGCACCTTGGGCTTAGGTAAATTAGTGGCGTTTTGGGATGACAACGGTATTTCAATCGATGGCCATGTTGAAGGCTGGTTTACTGATAATACTCCAGCTCGTTTTGAAGCCTATGGCTGGCACGTAATAGCCGACGTAGACGGACACGATCCTCAAGCTATTGCTGATGCGATTGCAGCCGCAAAAGCTGAAACCTGCAAGCCGACATTAATTTGTTGTAAAACCATAATAGGGTTTGGCTCACCAAATAAATCAGGTAGCCACGACTGCCACGGCGCACCTTTAGGAGTCGACGAAATTAAAGCTGCGCGAGAATTTCTTAACTGGCCTTATGCGCCTTTTGAAATTCCAGCAGAGGTATACGCCGGCTGGGATGCAAAAGCATCAGGTGCAGAAAAAGAGCAAGCTTGGAATAACCAATTTGCTGCTTATCAACAGGCTCATCCAGAGCTAGCTGCAGAACTAACCCGGCGTTTGGCCGGTGACTTACCTGCAGATTTTGCTGAAAAAGCGGATGCGTTTATTCAGCAATCGCAAGATAAAGCTGAAAATGTGGCTAGTCGTAAGGCTTCGCAAAATTCAATTGAAACTTTCGCGACTCTATTACCTGAAGTGTTAGGTGGCTCTGCGGATTTGGCTGGCTCTAATCTTACTATTTGGTCTGGTACTAAGGGTATTTCAGCCGATGATGCCAGCGGCAACTATATATATTATGGTGTACGTGAGTTTGGTATGAGCGGCATCATGAATGGCATAGGTTTGCACGGTGGATTCCGTCCATTTGGCGCTACCTTCTTAATGTTTATGGAATATGCCCGCAACGCAGTGCGTATGGCATCATTGATGGGCATTCCGAATATTTTTGTGTATACCCATGACTCTATAGGTCAAGGTGAAGATGGTCCCACTCATCAACCTATTGAACAAATTGCCAACTTACGTCTTACGCCGAACCTTGCTACATGGCGTCCTTGTGATGGTGCAGAAACTGCCGTTGCTTGGAAATCTGCACTTGAACGCAAAGATGGCCCATCTGCGTTAGTTTTTAGTCGTCAAGGTTTGCCCGCGCAGCAACGTGATGCCCTGCAGTTAGCCAATGTTGCTAAAGGTGGTTATGTATTAAAAAATTGTGCAGGTTCTCCTGAGGTCATCTTAATCGCCACAGGCTCAGAAGTGGGTATCACTGTTGCAGCGGCCGAGCAATTGTCAGCTGCAGGTATGGCAGTGCGTGTTGTATCTATGCCAAGTACCTCTGTTTTTGATAAGCAAGACGCCGATTATCGTGAGTCTGTATTGCCAAGGTCTGTGACAAAACGTGTGGCTGTCGAAGCCGCACATGTGGACTTTTGGCATAAATATGTTGGATTTGGCGGCGCAGTTGTTGGCATGTCTACTTTCGGTGAGTCTGCACCCGGTGCGGCGTTGCTGAAACACTTCGGTATCACCGCAGAGGCAGTGGTTGCAGCTGCAAAAGGCTTAAACTAAGAGCCTGTGTTAATACCCAAAGGCGCTTTTTAGCGCCTTTGTTCTAGCTTTAAACCAAATTAAAGAGTTTTATGTTACGTATCGCAATTAATGGTTTTGGTCGAATAGGGCGCAATGTTGTCAGGGCATTGTATGAAACTGGACGTAATGGTCATGTACAAGTGGTTGCAATCAATGAATTAGCAGAGCCAGAGGGAATTGCGCATTTATTGAAATACGATACCGCCCACGGACGTTTTGCTTTTTCTGTGGAGCTGCAGCAAGACAAGTTAGTGGTTGCAGGTGATGAAATTCAGCTACTACATCAAGCGCAAATAAACAGTTTGCCTTGGCAACAACTTGATATCGATTTAGTACTTGAATGTTCTGGTGTCTATAACGACAGAGCTGCCGGTCAAGCGCATCTTGACCAAGGTGCCAAAAAGGTGTTGTTTTCCCAGCCTTGCGGTCCTGACTTAGATGCTACAGTAATTTATGGCATAAATGACCATCAGTTAAAGCCTGACGATTTGATTGTCTCTAGTGGTTCTTGTACCACTAATTGCATCGTACCTGTTATCCAAGTGCTGGATGATGCTTTTAATGTACTCAGTGGCACTATTACTACTATTCATTCGTCTATGCACGATCAGCAAGTCATTGATGCCTATCACCCTGATTTACGCCGCACCCGTGCCGCTAGCCAATCTATTATTCCTGTGGACACTAAGCTTGCAATGGGTATTGAAAGGATATTACCCAAGTTTGCTGGCAAATTTGAGGCTATTGCGGTGCGCGTGCCTACCATTAATGTCACAGCGATGGACTTGAGCGTCACGCTGGAAAAACATGTTTGTATTGATGAGGTTAACCAAGCACTAAAACAAGCTAGGGAAGGGCGCTTAGAAGGGATTTTGGGTTACACTGAAGAACCTCTAGTGTCGGTTGATTTTAATCACGATCCACATTCTTGTATAGTAGATGGTAGTCAAACAAGAGTGAGCCATAAACAGCTAGTTAAAACCTTAGTTTGGTGTGATAACGAATGGGGGTTTGCCAATAGAATGATTGATACTGCCATGGTTATGTTTAACACAAATCAAAGCAAAATTTAGACGTTATTATATACAAGGTAAATTATGTCCATAGTAAAAATGACCGAGCTTGATTTAGCCGGAAAAAGAGTATTAATTCGTCAAGATCTCAATGTGCCAATAATGGATGGCAAGATCACCTCTGATGCACGTATTCGCGCTTCATTGCCGACTATTAAAGCTGCAGTAGAAGCGGGCGCTAAAGTGATGGTGATGTCGCACTTAGGACGTCCTAGTGAAGGTCAGTATGCTGAAGAGTTTTCATTGCAGCCAGTGGTTAATTATATACAAGAAAATACAGAGCTTAATGTACGCCTAGTGAAAGACTATGTAGATGGTGTCGAGGTTACAGATGGCGAAGTGGTAGTGTTAGAAAACGTGCGTTTTAATGTCGGCGAAAAGAAAGATGATGAGACCTTAGCCAAAAAGTATGCCGCCTTATGTGACATCTATGTGATGGATGCATTCGGCACTGCCCATCGTGCCCAAGCATCAACTCATGGTGTAGGTGTATTCGCGCCTGTCGCCTGTGGCGGGCCATTGCTTGCAGGTGAGCTTGATGCCCTAGGTAAAGCACTGCATAATCCGAAGCGCCCTTTGGTGGCGATAGTTGGCGGTTCAAAAGTATCCACAAAATTAACGGTATTAGATGCCTTATCTAAAATTGCCGATCAATTGATAGTCGGTGGTGGTATTTCAAATACTTTTATTGCAGCCCGAGGCTATAATGTTGGTCGCTCGTTACATGAAGCTGATCTTATCCCAGAAGCGAAACGTTTGATAGACTCATTGGATATCCCAGAAGCAGTAGATGTGCGGATAGGTAAAAACTTTTCTGAGTCAGAACCTGCAGTGATAAAAGGTGTCACTGAAGTACAAGATGACGAAGAAATCATGGATTACGGCCCGCAAACCGCAGAAAACGTGGCGGCAATATTAAAAGGTGCTAAAACTATCTTATGGAATGGCCCTTGTGGCGTATTTGAATTTGATAATTTCGCCAAAGGCACAGAAGTTGTGGCCCGAGCTATTGCCGCTAGCGATGCATTTTCAATTGCCGGTGGTGGTGATACGCTAGCAGCCATTGATAAATGGGATTTAACTGACAAAATATCTTATATCTCTACTGGTGGTGGTGCTTTCCTTGAGTTTGTCGAAGGAAAAGTGTTACCTGCCGTGGCGATGTTAGAAGCCAGAGCGGCTAAATAGTCAATCGGCTAAGACCCTGTAAGTTACTAAAATAAGAAGGGCTTTAGCTCTCTTTTACCCTACGAGTCGTTATGCTCGTCGGCTTACCACACAATAAAAAAGGAGTGTTGCACATGGCATCACAAGCCCAACTAGACATGCTTGCAAAAATTAATAACCAAAATGGCTTTATCGCTGCATTAGATCAAAGTGGTGGCAGTACACCTAAAGCCTTAGCTTTGTATGGTGTAGAAGAGTCTGAGTATCAAGGCGACGAAGAAATGTTCGCCAAAGTACATGAAATGCGTACCCGTATTATGACTTCAAAGGTGTTTAACGGAGAACGTGTATTAGGCGCGATCTTGTTTGAAAACACCCTAGATCGAGATATTTTAGGTCAAAGCACCTCTAGTTATTTATGGAACGTCAAACAAGTGGTGCCTTTTTTGAAAGTCGACAAAGGTTTAGAAGCTGAAGTAGATGGTACGCAGCTGTTAAAAGCCATGCCTGACCTAGATGTTTTGTTGTCAAAAGCTAATGCTCAAAACGTGTTTGGGACGAAAATGCGTTCAGTGGTTAAGTTAGCAAATGAAAAAGGTATTGAGGCATTAGTTGCACAGCAATTTACTGTGGCTAAACAAATCTTAGCGGCAGGGCTAATGCCTATTATCGAGCCTGAAGTGGATATTCATAGCCCTGAAAAAGCCGCAGCAGAAACTTTGCTCAAAACATCTATCCTAAAACACTTGGATAATTTAGCGGCTGATCAACAAGTGATGTTAAAACTCACCTTGCCTGAGATGGCAAACTTCTATCAGGACTTGGTCAACCATCCTAAGGTATTAAAAATAGTAGCTTTGTCAGGTGGTTACTCTAGAGAAGAAGCCAACAGCCGTTTGACACAAAATAATGGTGTGATAGCTAGTTTCTCTCGTGCGTTATCCGAGGGACTTAGCGCTAAGCAGAGTGATGCTGAATTTGATGCAACTATGGATTCGTCTATTGAAAGCATTTATCAGGCATCAAGAAGTTAAGTTTATTTTTGTGATAAAAAAGGGTCGGGTATGTTCCTGACCTTTTTTTTGCTCGGAAGATTGAGTTGATTAGGCTATTATTTACTTTGTGTGACCTTCAATGGACGAGAACCAATAAATATGACTCTTGATTTACCCTTACCTATGTATAAAAAACTCACGGTGACATTTAGAGTCGAGCCTGGGTGTTTGGGCCCTGACGGTATTGATCATATTGACGGTTTTTGTAAATTTGCCAAAACAGAAGTGGCCGGATTAGACTCTGACTTTGTACGTTGGGTCATCACTCCCCGATACGATAAATCACTACTCGAAACAGAGTATAAGACCAATAACAAACGTCTAGATCATGACAAAGCTGAAAAATACCTGAGAGTCTTCGGTAAAGAGCTGGATGATTTTGAAGAACATTTGCAAGATAAGTTATCAATATTAATCGATCAATACTTGGGTCGTTAGCATAGCTCTATTGTTGATTGTCACCCCCACAAGATAAAAACTCAGAAAGAAAATTGCAGTTATAGGCAACGAAAACTGGATCCAGTCAGTTTATGGGGTGGGTTATAAATTGGATGTGTGAAAGTTATTAGCTGTAATAGCTCACATTCGATCTTACAGTTTAGTACGATAAGCTTTGACTTAATCTGACAAGCCGCTTTGAGCGATCAACAGACATTTAGCTCCAGTTATTTGAAGGATTAAGTTTCCCCTAGCAATGAAAAGGTAGTTACTCATCTAAAAAAAATAACTAAATCGTCAAAATCTACCCGCCCCACAACTCAAAACACTGTCTTTCTTAATCTGAAGTCCTTACCTCAGGAATAAATTAGCCATAAGTAGGCTTACAAAAATCACATCTACACACATTAAAAATATTACCAAATGACTTTATATATTTGATTGAATTGTAATGGGTGTCTACGTAATTTGTTGTTGTGAATTTTGCAAAAATCCGGCGTACTTGCGGAGTCTGATTTTATGCGTTTGTTATAGCCCATTGACTACCGTACTTGATATGGATTCGACAACAAGCTGATTAATACTCTTGCCTGTTGCAGAGGCCTTGAGAACTAAATTTTCATGTAGTTCAGGGCTTATGCGGACATTGAATTTACCCGAGTAATTCTTTCTAGGGCTCACTCCATCTTCACTGCACATTTCAAGAAACATGTTTAGTGATAACTGACCTTCTTTATGTAGCCCACTAATATCGGATGCATAAAAATCTGCGCCTCCATTCAAATTAATAAATTCTCCTCTAAACATTTCTATTTCGGGATCATAATTAATGACAGCATCGTAACCATCAATTTTCATAACATTTTTCATGGTTTTACTCCATTCATTTCAAACCAGCGTCGAACACTACTCACCGCGCCTTTATCCGTATCAGGTGATGGATGTGGACGATGGAATACTCTGCGCTCACCAAAAAGTCTCACACCAACACGAGAACCTTCGCCCTCAACTATATCTGCACCTAATTCGATAAAAAGCTGTTCAATATCTTTCCACTTTACATTTCCACTTACAGGCCTAGCAAAAATGAGAACGATTGTTTTCTGATGCTTTTTTTTCATGGGAATATATTAGTACTAGATAGTAGTACCGTCAAGCAGAGTTCTGAATGGGCTATAACGCCCTAATAAACAAGGGCAAAAAATTGTTTGCTAAAATGTTGAGGAACGAAAACAGCAAACTGTTTTTTGTCCTTGTTTATTAGCTTGTTAAAAGCTAAAGAAGACACCCATTCTTAAAAAGTAGCAAAACACCTGTTGTGTTCTAAACTTTGTGGTACTCAAACAACCAAGGATGGTCTGCCATGCCTCAGCCACGTAACAACCAAATCAGTTTAATTGATACCCCTTATTGTGTGCCCGGAGTTCAGCATTGGCATGGAATGCCTAAATGAACCACGAGTCTATTTGAAATTCATAACAGGATAAGCAGAGGCAAATCCCATTGTGACACTATCTGGTTGTGCTGATAGTTGAGTTT
>Ga0316204_10010019_pt1 | contig 12385 bp, 10 predicted proteins | sample 6monrhotite_MG_2_FD_205661 | JGI IMG/M metagenome (GOLD analysis project Ga0316204, IMG submission 205661) | Microbial mat bacterial communities from mineral coupon in-situ incubated in ocean water Damariscotta River, Maine, United States -... | ecosystem: Environmental > Aquatic > Marine >...
TGCAAATGAACTTGAACAGCTTATTCAGGAGGTGTTGAACAATGAGCGATAATGACAAAACACGTAATAAACTTATGGAATCAATGCGAATGACAAAATCAGATCCCGGTAAAAAACCTGAGGCAACTGCCACTGAAGCAGCTGCTAAACCTGCTGAAAGCCCAGCAGCTAAAAAGATCGTAGAAAAGAAAAAGCCAGCTGTTAAAAAACCAGCTGCTAAAAAAGTTAAGACAATAGAGTCATCAAATCGTGTTTGGCCAGACTAGTACGAACTCTATTTAGATGTTTATTGATTGAATTCTGAAGACCCTTAATAACTAAGGGTTTTTATGTTTAAGCTTTAAGATATTCTTTTTGATATATAAAGATTGTCAGAAGTATGACAACTGTAAAGACCTTGTACAAAATAATTTATTGAATAAATTTATAGCACAACAGTGTGATAGGCAGTACATGTGACGAGTTTCAACGATAAAACATTTCCATCCCCTTCAATAATGCCAGATTATTTAATCAGGCATGTTACATTCAGACAGTTACAAGTATTCGAAGCAATATACAGGCTTGGTAGTTTTACCAAAGCTGCAGAAGAATTATTCTTAACACAACCAACTGTATCAATGCAGATGCGAAAGCTCACAGACGCTATGGGCTTGCCATTATTTGAGCATGTAGGCCGTAACGTTCAGTCGACTGAAGCAGGGCGGGTTCTATATGAAGCCTGCAGAAATATTTTCGCATCATTAGCCAATCTTGAAATGAATATGGCTGATCTTAAAGGCCTTAAGCTTGGAAAGCTTCAGCTTGGTGTTGTTACAACCGCTAAGTATATAGCACCAGAAATGCTTGGTGAATTCAGTCGTCAGTATCCCGGAATAGACCTTTCTCTAGAAGTTAGTAACCGCGACACAATTATTGAGAGAATGCATGCAAATGCCGATGATTTATACATTATGGGACAAGCTCCTCAAAATGAGATAGAGCTTGTCGATTATAAATTTGCACCCAATCCTCTCGTTATAGTGGCGCCGCGAGACCACCCTCTGGTAGGTAAAAAAAATATCCCGTTGGAAGAGATTGCCAGTGAGCCATTCATCATACGGGAGTCTGGTTCAGGTGTTCGAGACGCAATACTTAGAAAATTCGAAAGTCAGAATTTGAAACCTAAGATTCGTATGGAATTAGGTGATAACGAGGCTATTAAACATGCAGTAGTTGGCGGCCTCGGGCTTTCAGTATTGTCACTTCATACTCTTCTTCTTGAAGGCAGGAAAGGACCTGTTGTTATACTTGATGTTGAGGGGTTTCCTATTTTAAGAAACTGGTATCTTGTACATCCGAAAGGAAAAGATTTATCGCTCATAGCCAGAACATTTTTAGAATTTGCAGTGGGGCAAGAGCAATTGACTAGAGACAGGTTGATAGCATTATGGCCAGAGTTAAAAGATATTTTGAATAAAGAAGTTGAGCAGATAGAGAGACCTTCTAAAACTGCTGATAAAAAACCTAAAAAGAAAAAAGCTTCAAAGAAAAAAGCTTCAAAGAAAAAATAAAATAGAGCTATCTAGCCTTGAGCGAAAGCTATTACTCAACGTAAAAGGTAAGGTTTTGTTATTACATCTACACGGTACAATGATTTTGGAACATCTCGTGCATTTGTGTATAAAAACTAGCAAATTTAAGATTGTACGGTGCTTGTGATTGATCTAACTGAGGTACGCACCTTGGTTTCTGCTGCTCTGACTTCTTGAGGAGGCTACTTACGATATGATGAATGCTGGACGTTCAGTATTTGAAGGTGGAACTGGTTAGTCCTTACAGCGTCTTGAAGGCGCGAGCGTGTTAACAGGCTTGCTAGCTGAGAATATTACCGATGAACGGGTAACTGCCCTGAAGTTGGTAGTAAATTAACAGCAGATGGAGCACTTGCAATACTATAGTATTAGCGTGAAGGAATAGGTTGCATAAATCCCTGAATAAATACGGAGACACGTATGTTTAGTGGGTGGAGCTATTATCAATACGGACGAATTTAACGACAAATAGGTCGGAATTTAATAAGTAGAAGTAAATAATAAAAATATATATGAAAAATAAAGAACCTGCTTTAGTCTGGTTCAAAAAAAGCTTTTAGGGGAAAGTGATATGGCCGAAAGTCCACAGAACGGTTTTAAGGGGTTGAAGCACTGGCGTTTTGATTTATTAGCTGGGCTTCAGGTTTCACTAGTTTCATTACCTCTATCTCTCGGTATAGCAATTGCATCGGGTGCACCACCCGTAACTGGTTTGATTTCGGCTATTATCGCAGGTTTAATATTTCCTTTTCTTGGTGGTGCTTACGTAACTATTAGTGGGCCCGCTGCAGGTTTGGCGCCGGCGCTTCTAGCGGGAATGTTAGCGCTGGGCGGTGGTGATCTTGCCGCAGGATACCCGCTTCTACTAGTAGCTATTTGTATTACCGGACTTCTGCAAATATTGTTGGCCTTTTTTAAGACCGGACGATATGCTATCTTTCTGCCAGTGACCGTGGTCGAAGCGATGCTCGCAGCGATTGGTCTAATCATTATCATAAAACAAATTCCCGCACTAATGGGTGCGATATTGCCAGCATCTAAATCTATGTTGGCGTCAGTAGCAAAACTACCACAGGCATTATTACAAATTGAGTGGGGAGTCTTTTTTATTGGCTCTATTAGTTTGTTCCTCATCTTTTATTTGAATAAATCAAAACACGAATGGATGCGTAAAGTACCGCCACCTTTATTTGTTACATTATTAGGTATCTTATTAGCCTTTGTTTTTAATCTTGATGCAAAGTATCTGATTTCAATGCCGGAGAGTATATTGGATGGAGGCATTACCGTGCCTGCTTTTGGGGAAGTGTTTTCACGGCCTGATCTATGGTGGGGAGTGTTGGTTGTTGTAATTACCTTAACGCTAATCGATGGAGTTGAGTCATTAGCAACAATTAAGGCAGTTGATAAAATCGATCCGTTTCAACGTAAATCAGATCCAAATGTGACTCTGCGTGCAATGGGCGTGTCTAATACGCTTTCCAGTATTTTTGGTGGTTTAACGATTATTCCTGGCGGTATTAAGAGTCGTACAAATATTGATGCGGGTGGTCGAACACTGTGGGCAAACTTTTATAATGCCACATTTTTATTACTCTTCCTGTTTGTTGCAACTGACTTTATTTCTATGGTGCCGTTGTCTGCAATCGCTGCAATTTTAATATATGTTGGTTGGAAATTGTGTGAGTACAAGGTTTTCACAAAAACTTATTCAGTTGGTCGAGACCAGCTTATTATCTTTGTTATTACTATTATTTCCGTTTTAGCCACCGATCTTCTTTGGGGTATTCTCATAGGAATTTCTGCAGAGGTTATACTGTTGTTATACTTATTGATGCCTTCTTTTCGCCGTGTATTGACAGGGCGCATAAGCTTACATCAATCATATAGCTTGCTATGGGAAAACTTTAAAAGTTTATTCTCGTCACCTATCATCAAAATAAAGACCTTAGAACGTGATGGTGTCGCTCATTATGAAATGACGATTTCATCACTGGTGTGTTTTAATCTGCTGCATTTGGATAAATTACTAGCTAGTTTGCCACCTAAAGAAGGTGTTACGTTAATCATTACTGAGTCAGGAAGGATAATTGATCACACTGCGATGGAGTACCTGCACCAGTTCGAAGAAGAGTGTGTTCGTGATGGGAGAGTGTTTGAACTAGTTGGTATTGAAAACTTTTTTCAGTTTACGCGGCATTCGTTAGCTGCCCGTATGCAGGATGCTGTTTTAATAAAAGAACAGGCTCGTCGCAGTGAAAGAGAAGTGCAAATGGAGCAGCTGTCTAAACAATATGAACTGGATTTTCAATCTGGGATTATAAGTGCCTTTAATTCAGAAGACTTTGTGTATATGCGTCGTGGTTCTGATAAAGAAGAATGTAACGGTATGACAGGCGAGTATATGGGATGTGAAATCCATCTCTCTGATTACAGTCATACATCTCCACCCGACTATTACTCTAAGCACTGGCATACGATGCTGACCTTGCGATGTCCTACTGAATTGACTTCGACAATTCCTGATTTGGTAATTACTCCAGGTCACTATTTAGAGCGCTATCTGGTTGATTTTGATGAAGTGGCTTTTTCTCAGAATCAAAAATTTTCTGAAAAATATCGTCTGTTTACAAAGGATGGCGCAGATCCGTTGCCGCATCTTTCACCTGAACTTATTGAGTTTATTGTTAAGCATGATGATTTTTATATAGAAGTTAGTAAGGGTGTCATGCTGGTCTTTAGAAGGCATCAGGCACTTTCTAATGCTGATGAGATTGCTGCATTACTTGCGTTTGCAGAAATTTTTAAAGATGGTTGTGTTACTACAGATAATGAATAGCAGGTACGCTGAGTATTGATGGACAGGATGAACTATTTACGTTGGGTGTTATCGCCCTCGGGTTAATATCCTGTCCCGCCTGGCTAATTAAATTAATAGGCTGTTTATTTTGGTGTTATAAGTAGTTACTCACAGGCCGGAGGTCATTCTAAAGCTATGGGCTTTACAAGGTAAATTCTATTGCCGTGAAAACCATTAAGAGCGAGCATATTTATTCCTAATGTAAAACTCTTTCAGCTAGAGGCATGGCTTTAAATTGATAGCTTATGCTGTTAAAAATAGAAAAGTCTCTGAGATTCATTGCCTATTTAAAAAGGCCATTGCTGGCATTGAGCCTGGTTCGCTAAAAACTGCTCAGTAATTAATATAACAGGCTTATATTCTGCGTATGTGTTTTGTTCAATGCATTCAGAATTTATACTAGTGGCATAGCATTAATTTATTTAGAGGTAAAAATGAAACTTATAGAGGTAATTGCAGGTGATAATGTTACTGATGCTGTTTCTGGAATCGCTAAAAAAAATGAAGCCCTGGATTTTAGACTGGCACAAAGTACAGAGGATGGTCGCCAGGTTATTCGAATTCTAGTGCTGGATGAAAAAGTCCAGTCCACATTGGATGGATTGCAGGCGATTGTGAGTTCTTATCCTGATTCCCGCTTAATTGTAATTCCTGTTGATGCAACCTTACCACTTCCAGAACCAAAAGTAAGCGATAAAAAGACATCATCTACATCTAGAGAGCTGCTATATGATTCAGTATCAAAAAATGCTGTACTGGATTCAAATTTTATTGTGTTGGTAGTTCTGTCGACTCTGGTGGCCTCTATTGGTTTAATTAAAGATAATGTAGCTGTTGTGATAGGGGCGATGGTTATTGCGCCACTGTTAGGGCCAAATCTGGCGCTTGCACTGGGAACCGCATTGGGTGATTTGGAGTTAATGCGTAAATCTTTAAAAACTAATTTGGTAGGGATGACCTTATCAATAGGTTTGTCTATTTTGTTAGGTCTTATATTGTCATTTGATATTAAAAGCCCAGAGTTAATGGCGAGGACTGATGTAGGGCTCGATTCGTTGGCGCTGGCGCTGGCATCTGGAGCGGCAGCTGCTTTGTCGCTAACGACAGGTTTATCCAGTGTATTAGTTGGTGTTATGGTCGCGGTTGCTCTTTTGCCACCGGCTGCAACATTCGGCTTGATGCTGGGGCAGGGTGAGTATCCATTAGCTATGGGTGCTCTATTGCTATTGGCAGCAAATATAGTTTGTGTAAATCTGTCAACAAAAGTTGTATTTATGGTGAAAGGTATTAGTCCTAGAACCTGGTACGAAAAAGAAAAAGCCAAACGAAGAATGATGGTTTATATAGGCGTATGGTTTTTCGGTTTAATTGTTCTGGTGGCTGTTATTTATTTACGCAGTCATTTGTAGTTACAATTATTCAGCCTTAAGAGATTGCTGTTCTTTCTGATAATCACAGTTGCTCATATATGAGTAACTGTGATTTTTTTGATATAAAACATCTGTTACTTGAATAGCGATTGTTCTCATACCTTTAGAGAGCAGGAAAAGCTAAAATACGGGACTGGACATGTATTTGTTTAACTTTTTGGCTTATATAAAGAACGCTGAGTTATGGCAGAACAAAGTGTATCGCTATCTGTTTTATTAAAGAAAAATGTAATCTGAATTGAGTAGATAAAAAACACAATAGAGGTTGTTATTCATGGCGTTACTTAAGCGACTAGTACTGGATGTTCTTAAGCCACATCAGCCTAATGCGCTGGAATTCTCCCGTAAGTTAGCGGCGGTTGGGCATGATTATCATATTGTATTAACGGTTATTGAAGTAGACGAAAACACTGAAACTATTCAGCTTGTAATTGAGGGAAATGATATTGATTTTGAAGCTCTTCAAAATGTGATAACAAGTATGAGTGGTTCACTTCATAGTATTGATGTTGTTGAAGTGCACAGCGAGCCTGCAGCAGAATAATCAGGTGTTCTTTAGGAATAGAATTATATGAGACCGTTTCGGCAGATAAAATTCTTACTTCGAATAACACAGACTCAAGATATTGCACGGCGCTATTTTGTCGTCAATGGCTTTGATGGTGCGCTTACTATGTTGGGGATTATTATGGGTTTTTATATCAGTGAGCCCGCCAATCCCAGTGTTATTGTCAATGCCTGTATGGGAGCTGCCATTGCACTTGGAGTGAGTGGTGTGAGCAGTGCATATGTTAGCGAGCAAGCCGAACGACGTCGCGCACTTGGTGAACTAGAAAGTGCCATGGTGACAGATTTACAGGATAGTGCTCATGCAGAAGCAGTGCGCTGGGTACCTCTATTTGTCGCATTGGTTAATGGTTTGGCTCCCTTGCTTATTTCCCTGTTAATTATCATGCCTCTGTGGTTGTCAAATGCCGGTGTTGTCTTGTTCATTTCACCTATATATGCAGCTATATTCATCGCTGTGTCACTCATTTTTTTACTAGGCGTGTTTCTCGGACGCATTTCAAATATATCCTGGCTTCGCAGTGGTGCCCAAACATTAGTCATTGCACTACTTACCATGTTGTTGATTTATTTGTTCGCGGGAGCATAAGGTGTAGGAAATGAGTTGGCATTTTGTAGAAGAAGTTGAAGAATGATTAGTACCTAAAGAATTGATCTATATAAACGATTAAAGCACGAGTGCATATATTATTAAACGATAAAAATCCTGGGAGTATAGAAATGGCACAATTAACGTTTTATGGTGCAACTGAAAGCGTGACAGGCTCTGCTTATCTTATTGAGACAGAACATAGCACTATATTGCTGGAATGTGGATTACTGCAAGGTAAGCGTGAAAATGAAAAGGCCAACAGTGAGCCTTTTCCTTTCGATATAAATAAGCTGGATGCGGTAGTGTTATCGCATGCTCATCTTGATCATACTGGTCGCGTGCCAAAGCTAGTAGCAGAAGGCTATAGTGGGGCTGTTTATATGACCAATGCCACTCGAGAACTGCTTGAGATTTTGCATATAGATGCGGCGTCACTTCAAATGCGTGATGCAGAATGGGAAAGTAAGAAACGTCGTCGAGCGGGTAAGTCAGACGTAGAGCCTCTATATACAATGAAGGATGTCGAGGTAGCATTAAAGCTATATAAAGGATTTTCTTATGGTCGACGACAGCGCGTCGCTGAGGGTATTGAAGTTTGCTATCGAGATGCCGGGCATATTTTAGGCTCAGCTATTGTTGAATTGTTTATTACAGAAAATGGCGTAGAAAAGAAGCTGGTTTTTTCTGGAGACCTTGGGAACAGTTGCGCGGCTTTATTACGTGACCCAGAGGAAGTAAAAGATGCAGATGTACTGTTAATGGAATCTACTTATGGTGATCGTGATCATAAGCCTATGAATGAAACCCTGGAAGAATTCGAAAAAATAATTCTCGAAGCATCAGAGAATGGAGGTAATATTCTCATCCCTTCATTTGCGGTGGGCCGTACGCAGGAAATTATTTTTCGTTTAGGTGAGTTGTATCAGAAAGGTAAACTAAAGCAGCAGGCTGTTTATCTGGATAGTCCTATGGCGATAGCGGCTACTGAGGTTTATCACCGATACCAGAATATTTTTAATGATGAGGATAGTGAGGTAATGGGCCAGGCTTACACTAGTAGCTTGCATACCTTCCTTCCTATATTGCGTTATTCACGCTCAACAGAAGAATCAATGCAGGTTAATAAAATTGATGCGGGTGCCATTATTATTGCTGGTAGCGGTATGTGTAATGGTGGACGGATTCGCCATCATTTTAAACATAACTTATGGCGACGTGATGCCCATGTAATTATTGTAGGTTATCAGGCTATTGGTACGCCTGGACGAGCATTAGTAGATGGTGCTAAAACATTTCGTATGGGTAGCGAAGAAATTGCGGTTAAAGCAACGATACATACATTAGGTGGATTTTCTGCACATGCAAGTCAATCACAGCTACTTGACTGGGTCAGCCATTTTAATGCGCCGCATCCCAGATTGTACCTTGTGCATGGCGAGACAGAAGCTAAAACAACATTGCGTAAGTGTCTTTCTGATAATGGATGGCAATCTGAAATCCCGCAATACGGTGAGACTATTACTATTTGAATTTGAATATTCATAGTAATTTTAGAGAAAGATTATGCATCAAAGCATTATTACACTGGGTATGATAATCGGCGGTATAGGTCTTTTTTTACTCGCGGTAAATATGATAACCGATGGGCTCAGGTTAACGGCTGGTAAAGCATTACGTAACATACTGACAAGAGGTACCAGTTCGCCGAAGCGTGGAATCGCCTCCGGTATTTTTATCACAGGTATTGTTCAATCTTCCAGCGCTGTTACCGTTGCTACGATTGGATTTGTTAACGCAGGTTTGCTGACAATTTATCAGGCGCTGGGTGTTGTGTATGGCGCTAATATTGGAACCACTATGACCGGTTGGCTGGTGGCATTGGTTGGTTTCAAAATCAGTGTTGCGAGTTTTGCTTTGCCAATGGTCGGAATTGGCATGCTAATGCGCCTTACCGGTGGTGATAGTCGACGAGCACCGTTAGGCATGGTTTTAGCAGGATTTGGTTTATTCTTTATTGGAATAGATACACTTAAAGATGCCTTTGAAGGGATGGCGGCAGCCATAGATCTTCATAAATTTACGCTGGATGGTATTGCAGGTGTATTGCTATACGCCGGTATCGGGTTTCTCATGACGGTGTTAACTCAATCGTCCAGTGCCGCTATTGCAATTACCTTAACGGCCGCTACTGGTGGCGTGTTAGGTTTATATGCGGCGGCGGCCATGGTTATTGGGGCAAATGTTGGTACCACTTCAACAGCAGGCCTGGCTGTTATTGGCGCTACGCCCAATGCTAAGCGGGTGGCGGCTGCGCATGTCATTTTTAATTTGCTTACAGGAGTTGTGGCTTTATTGATGTTGCCGTTATTGTTCCTGTTAGTAAAAACTACGGGCAAGCTATTAGGCCTGGAACAAATTCCAGCAGTAACTTTGGCATTGTTTCATACTTCTTTCAATATCCTTGGGGTGTTGCTGATGTGGCCTTTAAGCAGACGGCTAGCCAGCTACCTGGGAAGGCGTTTTGTTACTCTAGAAGAGGTTGAAAGTAACCCCAAGTATCTGGATAAAACAGTTGCTGTCTCACCTGCCTTAGCGCTGGATGCACTGGCATTGGAATTATCGCGTATTGCCAGTATTTCAAGACGTATGGCTTTGGCCGTATTAAGTGCAGAGCCGGGGTATGGGTCTCGAATAGGAAGTGATTATCTTATCGCTAAAAAACTATCCGAATCTGTTTCTGAATTTATTGCGCATCTGGAAAAAAGCACGCTTACTAATGAAGATGCAGATCAGTTGGCAATAATATTGAACGCAGAACAGCATTTACTGGCATGCGTAAATTTGTCAATAGAGATTACTAAAATGCAGTCAGAAGTGACGGAATTGGAAGATGCTGAATTAGTTAGTAAAAATTCACACTATCATCTGGAAGTGGTTCGTCTGATGGAATTATCTAATCCTGAGCTGGAAGATTTCTCTTTTGTAGCATGTGATGACCAATTAAAAAAAATGCAAACATCATACGATGAACTTAAAGAATCATTATTATATGCAGGTGCAAAACTTCATGCACCCATACCTGGTATAATTAATATTGTTGAGCAAAATAGTCATATTAGGCGTATGGGGCGTCAGATGTATAAGGCGATGAAAAATATTAATAAAATATACACCGTGTCCAGAGTGCCGCTGCAAGATACGTCTAAAGCCGCTGAGTAAACATTCGTTATTCAATATGGTAGTTCATGCGTAATAAAAAACTCATGTATCAATAATATGTTTTATAGATGATTTTAATTTAAAATTATTACTGACTATGAAGTAAATAAAATGAAAAAACGATTACAAAAAAATAAAAAAGTACGCTTCAGACGATTTATTGCCGATATTAAAACGCATACCCCATTTTCAAATATGATTTTTTTATTAGTTCTGCTTTGGCTAGGGTTTTCTACAGGACTATATTATGCAGAACATAATATAGAGGGTAGTCATATTACTTCATATGGTGCTGCGTTATATTGGGGAGTAGCGGCATTTACAACTGCGGGAATAGCGGATGCACCCAAATCTGGTGTTGCTCAGTTGATTGGCGGGGCCTGGATTGTGTTGGGTTCAACGCTCTTTTTCGGAACCATCGTTGCTACCATTACGACTTATTTTATGCGGCCAATGCAAAGGCCGCATAAACAGATTATTGAGACGATAGAATATAATCTGGAGCAAATGAACGACCTGACACTAGAGGAACTCGATCTGCTCAAAGAAACAGTGGATACGCTTATTATTCATGTCGAAGAGTTAAAAGAAAAACAATAGAGCTATTAGTAATGGAATCTTTTAATACAATTGATCGATGCTGGGTACAATAAAGAGTGATGCCTTAGAGCAAAACATGTGTCTGTAAAGCGTCGAGCAGAATTTAATAGGGCGTTTTTAGTGCCGAGTTAAATTTTTTAGTATAGTAGGCCCAAGGCTTGTTAAGCTGAGCATAAACTAATTGTATGCTTGCTTTAATCAAGGAGTCAGTTATTTGGGCATATTAACTTAATGAGGCGTTTCGTTAGCAGTTAGAGATAGAGGTCTATCTGACTACACCCGCTGTTAGCGTGAAACGCATGGCTTCTTCTATGCTCATATCCAGCGGAGTGATGTTTTTACCTGGTATGAGCACGGTATACCCACCTATCATATAGCTTAAGGGAAGGTACACTAAAACACTGTCTTCATTGCGAAAACCCTCCGGTAAGTTTTCGGGGTTGCTCTGAGTCACAAAACCTATTGTCTGCATACCAGTGTCACCAAGGGAAACTGAAACTACCTGCCCAAATTCATTGTCTTTGGAGCTTGAGAAATAGTTAAAGAAATCACGAATTGCGCGATACATCGATTTTATAAGTGGCATGCGATACAAAATGCTTTCGATCTTTCCAAATAAATACCTTGCAATATACGCATGCATCATCAAGCCAATAAGAAAAACAACAATGATGCCGACCAGTAATCCCATGCCTGGCCAGTAGTAATCATCAGATACAACAAAGCGAATTATTTCACCTAATAAGGACTCCGTTGTAATGGTAAACCAATAAAGAAGATAGGCCGTTAGTAGTACTGGCAAAATAGTTATCAGGCCGGTAAAAATTTGTCTAGATATAAATTTCATTATGTTGGTGCTCATAGGAAATAAGAAATTGTTAATGGGGGAATATTAGTGAATAAAATGCTTCAGGTATATCATTATATTCAATATTTGAAATGATTCGCTGTGCAGATTCCGTTATAAGTGAAACGCATTGAATATAAAATATTGGTCAAGCGAAGAGGTGTCTATAGCATAAAATCAATTCCTTTATGAGTGTGTCTTATATGGGGCATTACTTATGCTTTATCGAGCGTAAGATATTCAGGTTTCTGTGTCTATCCGGATGCGCTATCTACTAAATTAAACCTTTAAAAATCTATGCCCATAAACATTTAGTAATTAAAGTATTCTCTTCTAGAGATATTTAGCAGTGAATAAACAGTAATTACGGCTTGTATTATTATAAATCTAAACGTGATCTATCGGAGTAAGTCGGATCTATATCTGTATTATCATTTTCTAATGTATCACTAACAAATGATGATTAAGTGCAGGAATTACTGATCTGTTGCCCTAAGTTATAACAATTTGAAACCATCTAATTGGAATTAAGTGATACATATAGTAGGGTTATTGTGGCTCGGTATCAATTCAGAAGTTGCCTTGAGCGTGAGTGAATAAGTTTTATTTTAAATAATGATTAATAAACGTGATAAATAGAAAGTAAAAGATAATTAAATAATGTTAAATAAAAGCAAAAAGACTTATAGAAGTCAG
>Ga0316204_10010021_pt1 | contig 12381 bp, 9 predicted proteins | sample 6monrhotite_MG_2_FD_205661 | JGI IMG/M metagenome (GOLD analysis project Ga0316204, IMG submission 205661) | Microbial mat bacterial communities from mineral coupon in-situ incubated in ocean water Damariscotta River, Maine, United States -... | ecosystem: Environmental > Aquatic > Marine >...
TGGGGTGACCTCAATGGCGGCGCTCAGGTCTTGCAGGGTCTGGCGCAGCAGTTCCGCCGCGCTTGCCCGGCGATAGGACGCGTCGGCACGGATGTCGTCGATGGGGGCAATTGCCGCGGCCACATCGGCATCCGTAACCAGATCGGGGTCCAGTGGCCTGCCGATCAGGGCCTGTTCAATCGTGCCAAGCCGCGTTGCAACGGGTCCACAGGATCCGACCGCCAGCGCGGCGTGGCGAACAAGACCGTCCTGCACCTCGATGCGCGCGGCGGTCATCGCAATCGAAATCACCAGATAGGCCCGCGCGCCCAGTTTCAGGAAATGCCCCTTTCCGCCTGACGCGGTCTCCGGCACGATGACGGCGCGCACCATCTCTCCGGGCGCAAGATCAATCTTGCGCGGCCCTTTGATAAAGTCGGCAAGCGGCACGTGTCGCGTGCCGTCGGCCTGCGATACCTCGACCACCGCATCAAGCGTCAGCAGCGGCGGTACCCCGTCGGCAGCAGGGGAGGCGTTGCAGATGTTCCCCGCAATCGTGCCTTGATTTTGGATCTGTTTCGCGCCGATCTCGCGCGCGGCCAATTTCAGCCCGTCAAAGGCCGCCGGAAGAGGAGCCGCAATGAGATCGGACCATGTGCAGGTCGCCCCGATCCGCACACCCTCCGGTGTCACGGCGATCTTGCGCAACTCGGCAATGCCGGTGATGTCCAGTATCGGACCGGGAAGGGTCTTGCGCTCGGTCGCCGGAAACAGGTCCGTGCAACCGGCGGCGATGCGCGGTGCATCCTGCGCCAGAAGCTCAAGCGCATGGGTCAGGTCGGTGGGGCGATGATACAGGGATGCCATCAGGTCTCGAGATTGTTGGTATACAAGCAGATGTTGCGGGAGGCGTTACAAACTGTCAATAATTTAGGCATGCCAAATGACCCCTCCGACGCGCGCCAATACCGGCTTTCCGACCAGGTTGGTTTCAACCTCAGGCGCGCCAACCAGCGTCATGTGGCGATTTTTGCCCGGCATGTGGCGGGGCTGACGCCGACGCAATTTGCGGCGCTTGCACGGTTGTTTGAGCGCGGGGCTCTTTCCCAGAACAAGCTGGGTCGCTTGACGGCGATGGATTCCGCAACAATCAAAGGGGTGGTGGAGCGTTTGCGGGCCAAGGGCCTTGTGACGTCCAGATCGGATTTGACGGATCAGCGGCTTCTGCTGATTGAATTGACGCCGAAAGGCACCCAAACCTTTGAAAGCGCCGAGCGCCGGGCCCAGGCCGCGCGGGTCGAGACGATTGCAGCCCTGTCAGAGGAGGAGGCGGTCGTCTTTGAGACCTTGCTGGCGAAACTGGTGTAGATTGTCGATCCTGTTGCCGGAACAGGGGGAGGACCATCAACTACCCAAAGCCTGCAACTCCGGCGCAGGGTACCAGCAGCCGTTCAGACCACACCGGTATCAAACGCCTACATATTTGTTCAACAAACTGCGGTCCTTGCGCAACGCGGCGGCCTCTACCACCTCACGGCCATGGCCGTTTTCGATAAATGCCACCCGGTCTGCAATGGACAGCACCGCCTCGATTCGCTGCTCGACCAGAACAACCGCCACCCCCTGCGCGCGCATGATGTCCACGGTGTCGCGGATCAGCGCGATCATCGACGGTTGCAGACCTTCGGTCGGCTCATCCAGCAACAGGACCGCCGGTTCAAGGCACAAGGCCCGCGCGGTGGCCAGCATTTGCTGTTCGCCGCCTGACAGGGTTTCGGCCCGTTGATCCAGCCGTTCCCGCAGTCGGGGAAACATTTCGAGCACCCGCTCGCGGGTAGCGCTCCCCTTGCCCCGTGTCATCAGGCCAATCCGGATGTTTTCCCGCACCGTCAGTTCGGAAAACAGCCGTCTTCCTTGCGGAACATAGCCAATGCCCCTTTTGGGCACCTCATGGGCGGGCAGGGCGCTGAGGTTTTCGCCATCCAGGGCGATATGACCGGCGCTCAGCGGCAAGAGCCCCATGATCGCCTTCAGCGCCGTTGTCTTGCCTGCGCCATTGCGGCCCATCAGGCACAGCACTTCTCCTGCGCGGACCTCCAGCGACAGATCAAAAAGAACCTGAATTGGGCCGTATCCGGTACTTATGCCGTTCAGTTTCAGTGTCATCCGGTCCCCAGATAAGCCTCTTGCACGGCGGCATTGGCGTGGATTTCGTCCGGTGTGCCGCTGGCCAGTATTTCACCCGTCTCAAGGACTGTAATGCGGTCGGCCAGCGCCATGACCACGCTCATATTGTGTTCAATCAGCAGGATGGTTGTCTGCCCTGCCAGGGTGCGGATCAGCGTATTGAACCCTTCAATTTCGCTTTCAGCCAGACCCTGTGTCGGTTCATCCAGGATCAGCAATCTGGGAGATTGCGCGACACCCATCGCGATTTCAAGCAGGCGCTGATGCCCATAGGACAGATCGCCGGTGATCTGGTCGGCCCGATCGGCAAGGCCAACCCGGTCAAGCGCGACAAGGATCTGCGCGCGGGTGCGGTCCCGAAGCGCCAGCGCGATGTTGTCCGCCAGGCTGAGCCGTTCATAGACGGCGGTGATCTGAAAGGTATAGGCCATCCCCAGGCGGATGCGCCGATGTGCAGGCAGGTCGGTGACGTTGCGGCCCTCGAACCAGACTTCTCCGCTGCTGGCCGGGATGCGCCCCGACACCATGCCGACAAAGGTGCTCTTGCCGGCCCCGTTGGGACCGATGAGGGCGTGCACTTCGCCTTGCGGCAATTTGAAACCCACATGGTTCACCGCCGTCAGGCCGCCGTAAATCCGTGTCAGTTCTTTGGTTTCCAACAATGTCATGGCAGCCAGGGCACCCAGCGTTTGCGGACCTCGCCCATCAGTCCCGTTCGCGCGTAAAGCGTCAAAAGGACCAGAACCACACCGGCAATCAGCATATAGGCGCTGGTCAAACCGCTGGAATAGTCAATCAGGTAGAACATGAAGATCACCCCGATCAGTGGCCCAATTGTGGTGCCCGCCCCGCCCAGCAAAACCCAGAGCAGGGGAAAGATGGAATATTGCACCGAGGCAAAGGTTGCGCCGACGTAACCAAAGAGCAAGGCATAGGCCGCCCCGGCTGCGCCCGACAAGGTGCCCGAAATGATGACCGCGAGAAGCTTGTGACGGTACACGTCATAACCCAGCATCTGTGTACGTTCCTCGTTTTCGCGCACGCCGATCAGCACATGGCCAAAGGATGCCTGCATCATCCGCCCGGTCATCAACAAGGCGACGGAAAAGACCGCCAAAGCGGCAAGGTAGCGCACCGTCGGGTTGGTCAGATCATATCCCGCGATCTGCCGACTGGCCTGCGCGATCACAAAACCTTCGTCGCCGCCGGTCCAGGCCCCGAAATAGAGCGCAGTCAGAAAGGCGGCCTGAGAAAACATCAGGGTAACAATCATGAAGGCGACACCGATGGTGCGCAACGCGAGGAGCGCGACAATTGCCGAAAGTGCGGCTGCGGACAGCAGGCCAACGGCAAAGGCCGGGACAGGAGACAGGCCGCCCAGCTGCATTGCCAGTCCCAAGCCATACATCCCAGCGGCAAAAAACATCGCATGGCCAAGGCTGAGCAGGCCGGTATAACCAAACAGCACGTTATATCCGACTGCATAGGTGGCCAGAACCATGATCCGGGCCAGGTTGCCCTGATGATAGGTCGGCAGCAGGAAGCACAGCGCAAACAACACCGCAACAAGGCCAAGATGCAGGGCAAGGGAACGGGCGTTCAGGCTCATGCGGCTTTGGTCCCAAAGAGGCCCTGCGGGCGGAACACCAGCACAAGGGCGACCAGCAAGGTGGCAATGATCTTGGATAGGGTGGGGCTGAGGAATACCGATATGACCCCGTCGGACATCCCGATCATCAAGGCCGCGACAACCGTGCCGCGTACCGATCCCAACCCGCCGATGATGACCACGATGAAGCTGAGCAACAAGGGTTCCGCGCCCATCAGGTAATACGCCTGTTGAATGGGTACGATCAGAACCGCCGCCAGTGCTGCCAGCCCCGCGCCCAGGCCAAAAACAATCGAATAGACCCGCTGGACCGGGATGCCAAAGGCCAGCGCGGTTTCGCGGTCCAACTGAGTGGCGCGCATAATCAACCCATATCGCGTGCGCGACATCACCAGCCAGAACGCCACCAACACCGTCGCTGCAGCGAAGATCACAAAGAGTTTGTAAGACGTGATGCTCAGCCCCCATGGGTAGAACATCGCCAACCCGTTTTCGCCCCACTCGAACCACGGCAGGGCGATGCGGTGACTGAACGGCGCTTCGACGGGGCGGGGTTCCGGGCCATAGGTCATCAGCGCGGTCTGTTGCAGGATATAGAGCACGCCGATGGTGCCCACGATGGTAGCCTCGGGGTCATATGCGACCTGTTTCAAAACCAGTTTATCGACCAGAACGGCAATCAATCCCGCCACCAGAGGCGCGACGATCAAGGCCGCGACAAAGCCAACCGCAGGATGCCCCGCAATGGTGTCCGCGACAAACCACGCGACAACCGCACCAACCATGAAAAATTCACCGTGGGCGACGTTCACGACGCGCATGACACCAAACACCAAAGACAGCCCAAGGGCCGTGAGTGCGAGTACCGCCGCGCCAACCGCGCCTTCGAGCACGGCAAGAAGCAGGTGAGGTCCGAATTCCATGGGGTGCCTGTATGGTCTTGGGCCGGACTTGGGTCCGGCCCGGATTGTTACCTGGGATCAGAACGACATTGTGGTGTAATCCACCTCGTCCGGATACAGTGTATCCTCGATGGAGGTGGTATGCACCTTGACCAGACGCCCGTTTTCGACGCGGCTGATGTATTGCACGCCAAAGACCTGGTGGGTCTTGCCGTTAAACCGCTTTGGCCCCTGCGGATGTTCGTCGCTTTCCGGCATATCGGTCATCGCCTCGACTGCTTCGATCAATTTGGCGCGGTCTTCGGGGCCTTGATAGCCTGCCGCTTCCATTCCGGCCTTGATTACATACAGGGTTTCCCAACACCCGAACATATGGGCGTAGGTCGACACGTCCTTGGGGTCGGATACGGACGCGCCGTTGTTGTCCACACCCACCGCGGCGCGGAAAATCTTGTCATGACTGGTCTGATCGGGTTGGGCATAGCGCGGATTGCCCTCCCAGAAATAGGTGCCTTCAAGGAATTCCAGACCGGGTGAAGCCAGATCAACCGCTTCGAGCGAGTCGATAAAACCAAAGATCGCCGGACTCGACGGGCCAAAAAACTCACCCAGTTCCTTGACGAATGTCAGCACCGCAGGGCCGACCATCACGTGATACAGCACTTCGGTATCGCGCGGGATCTTGGGGAAATATTTAGTGAACGAGGTCTCTGTCGGCGGGATCGCGATGTGCTCAAGCACCTCGCCGCCCTGTGCCTCGATTGCGGCGGTGAAATAATCGCGGTGATCGTGACCAAACGCAAAATCGGGGAAGATCATCGTCACCTTCTTGCCAAGGTTTTTGGTCACATAGGGCGCCATCGCCTGCACCTGGCTTTTCACATCTGTGATGCCGGGTTGCAGCGTATAGCGGTTCAGCGCACCAGACGCGACATGATGCCCCTCGGAGACCACGAAATAAGGAAGTTTCTGTTCACCCGCCGCAGGTGCCGAGCCATAAACAACGTGGCTGAAGAGCGTGCCAAACGCCACGTCGCAATTGTACTGATTGGCGAACTTCTCAACCACCTCGGCGCCACGCTTGGGGTCGGTCCCATCGTCCTCTGCAATGATCTCGACCGGGCGGCCATTGATGCCGCCGCCGTCGTTGATTAGCTTTACCGCAGCTTCGGTGGTTCGCCCATACCAGCGGCCATAGGCGGCCCCGATGCCGGTCGAATGCTGTTGAAATCCTATCTTGATCGGAGCCGATGATTGGGCCGAGGCAAAGCGCGACACCAGCGGTGACGCGGCAAGCAATCCCCCCGCTGCAGCGCCCTGCAAAAGGCTACGTCTGTTTGTCTTAAAAGTATTGGTCATTCCAACTCTCCCTGTTGGTAGGGGTGTTTTCGATCACCCGTTCTTTGTGCGCAAATGTTGCTTGTATACATGCAAGCTGTCCAGAAAATTCTTGAACCTTTGTGATTACAGGCCCTTGGGTGCAGCCAAAAGCCATAAGCCGAGAAAGGTATAGCCGATCATAAAAAGCGAAAGTGGTAGTGTTGCGAAGGCGGCACGGCGGCTGTTGCCAAACAGGTCTAGCGCCACGCGATGCGACAAAAACACCGACCAGACATGGCCCAGCACGATCAGCCCCGCCTGTGTGAACCAGATCAGCCGGACGGTGTCGATGCTGTTGAAAAAGCCGGTTGTGACCCGAAAGGGCTGAATGCCCAGGAGGTCTGCGCCGGTGGCAAACGGATCGCTGATTGCGGCAACCGTGTATTGGATCAACACGATGAAAGACGTCAGGTAGTGCGCCATGTGATAGACCAAGGCGATGGGCAACACACAAAGCGCCAGCCTGCCGAAGGTCGTCGTGAAAGGCGTGTCAACGCGGGCGATTTTCAGGCCAAGCCAGACGACCGCCCCGAACAGGGCCGCAAGCGCGACAATGGTGCCACCAAGACCCAGGAGCGTTGGCAAGACAACGGCCGACCGTCCGGGAAACTCCAGCGGGTTGATCCCGATTTGAGCCAGCCACCAGAAGGTTTCGTTGATCCCGTCGAAACTGCCCACTGCCAGCAGGATCAGCGCAAAAACGCCAGCAGCACGGGGCGCTGGTCGGGCAATTACCTGCCAGCCGGGTCCGCCGATCCCGGCGGGCACCCGCAGGCGCACCGGACCCAGCCGCGACAGTGACGTGAACAGGACATGACCCATTTCCACCTGTGCCATCCACGACGGACCACACAAAACCAGACCCGCAAAGGTCAGCCCCCAATAGAACGCAACAAACCGGGCCAACCGGGCCGGGTCATCCGGCGCAATGTCAGCCAGCAGGAAACCGCCAAAACCGATCAGCAAAAGACATGCTGGCCAGACCCCAAGGGACTTGGGCAGGCTCAGCCGTGGCTGTAACGCAGGCAACAAACTGTAAAGACCGGTCCAGGGGTTAAGCCAGTGCCACAGGTTGCCAAACAAAGCCGTGAGGCTGACCAGCGCGACCCAGCCCACGGTCCAAAAGCTGAGGGGCATCAGATTGGATAGCGGATCCCGCGTTCCTGTGAACCCAATATACAGAATGAGCGCGAGCAAAAGGGTGGATGCACTGCTGGTCACTCTCTGGAGCTTTGCAAAATCGCGCGCCACAAGCCGGCGATGGGCAAACAGCCTGCGTACGCCATCCCCGGTGACGGTAAAAAGGGCCATGACGGTCAAGCCAACCGCACTGACCCCTGCGATTATATAGGCCCCGGTTGGCAGCAGCAGGGTCAGACCCTGCTCGGACACATGGGCGGATGCCATCCGGGGCAACAGCATGACCACGGCCAGCAAGACTATCGAAATACAGGGTTTCATGCCGCCAGAATAGACCGGGGGCCGCGGTTTGGAAACGGCTGTGGTGCCGCAGGCAGTGGGTTGGAAACGGCGCAATTGATCTAAGAGGGGCACAACGGACGGACAGGCCGATTGCACGCAATCGGATCAAATTGCCGCCAGCCGTTGACGCGCGGCGCGTCCTGACGCTTTACTTGTATGCAAACAAGTTGCGGCGGAGTGTGCCTGTGGGACCAAACGGAATTATCGGCGTGGATGTTGGCGGGACGTTTACCGATCTGGTGATGGTGGCGGCATCCGGCGCGATGCGAATCGCCAAGACGCCGACGACGCTGGACAATCAGGCCTTTGGCGTTCTTGCCGCTCTTGCGGATGCCGAGGTCGATCTGGACGCCGTTGATCTGATCGTGCACGGGACGACAACAACCACCAACGCCGTTCTTGAACGCAAGCTGGCTCGGACCGGGATGATAACGACGGCGGGTTTCAGGGATGTGCTGGAACTGGGCCGCCGGACCCGGCCACATCCCTATGGCATGAAGGGCGAATTCACCCCGATCATTCCCCGCGACCTGCGCCTTGAAGTGCCTGAGCGGATGGACGCGAGGGGTGCGGTGATCGCGCCGCTGGATGAGGATGCCGTGCGCGCAGCCGTCGAGCGGCTCAAGGAGGCGGGCTGCGAGGCGCTGGTCATTCATTTCCTGCATGCCTACGCCAATCCGGCCCATGAACAGCGCGCGGCAGAGATCGCAGGTCAGATATGGCCGAACTCCTATATCACTATGGGCCATGCGTTGCTGTCGGAATCGCGCGAATTTGAACGCGGGGTGACGGCCGCGGTCAACGCCTCGGTTCAGCCGCTGTTGGAGCGTTACGTGACCCGTCTGCGCGATGAGTTGGCCGACAAGGGCTATCGCGGTGACGTGCTGGTGATGAACGGCAATGGCGGCATGGTCAGCTCACGGCTGGTGGCGCGCGAGGCGGCCAAGACGGTGATGTCCGGACCCGCCTCCGGGGTGATGGCGGCGGCCTATACCGGCAGGCGCGCCGGCGAGCAGAATCTGCTGACCTACGACATGGGCGGCACATCGACCGATGTGGCCCTGATCCGCAATGGCACACCGCCTGTGTCCAACGAGATCGAGGTGGAATATGCCATGCCGATCCATGTGCCGATGGTCGATGTGCGCACCGTCGGGGCGGGGGGCGGGTCGATCGCGTCAGTCAACTCTGCGGGGTTGCTGGAAGTAGGCCCGCAAAGTGCTGGTGCCGACCCCGGTCCGATCTGTTATGGCAAGGGGGGGCGCCACCCGACGATTTCGGATGCCAACATGCTGCTGGGCAGGTTGAACACCAGGAAACTGAACGCGGTCGCAGGTGGCGTAGGCGTGACGGACATCGCAGCGGTGTTTGACCGTGAACTGGGCGCGGCGCTGGGGCTGGATGCGGTGCAGGCAGCCGAAGCCGTGATCCGTGTGGCCAATGCCAAGATGGCAGGAGCGATCCGAATGGTGTCTTTGTCCCTGGGGGCTGATCCGCGCGATTTTGCTCTGTTTGCCTTTGGCGGGGCGGGTCCGCTGCATGCGGCGGCGCTGGCGCGGGAACTGGGTGTGCCGCGTGTCCTGATCCCGGCCCGACCCGGTATTACCAACGCGCTGGGATGTGCCGTGGCCGATCTGCGCCACGATTTTGTGCAGACCATCAACCAGCCCCTCGACGATCTGGACATCAAGAGCCTGCATGCGGCGTTTGACGCGCAGGTTGCGGCCGGGCAGGAGGCGCTGGCCCGCGAATCCGTTGCCGTGCGTGACGTGCAGCGAAGTTTCAGCGTGGACATGCAGTTTCAGGGGCAAAGCCATGTTGTTCGGGTGCATCTGGACAGTGGCGAACCCTCTGCGCAGGAACTGCGCGACCGGTTCGAACGTGTCTATTGGAACCGGTTCAAGGTTGAATTGCCGGAAATCAAGGCGCGGATTGTGAATGCGAACTGTTCGGTCATTGGTGTCTGCGACCCCGTCGATCTGGAACAACTGATTGATCCTGCGGGAAAAGGTGCCACCGCCATTGCAACGGGGCAGCGCGCCGTCACCTTTGACGGGTCGGTGCGCGACACGCCGGTTTACTGGCGCGATCAGCTGCCCGTTGACGTTGTGATTGATGGTCCGGCACTGATCGAGCAGCTTGATTGCACAATTTTGATACCGCCGGGGGACCGCGTGGTGGGAGGAGTCGATGGCAATCTGACAATCCATATCGGAGCCGAAATATGACCATAGATCCCATCACGCTCTCGGTCATTCAGGCGGGCCTGCAACAGGTCTGTGACGAAATGGACCTGAGCTTTTCCCGCGCCGCGTTCTCCCCTGTCATTGCCGAGGCCAACGATCGGTCCGACGGCATTTATGCCGCCGACGACGGGGCGCTGATTGCGCAGGGGGCGGGGGGGTTGCCGGTGTTTGTCGGCACGATGCAATATTCCACCAGAACGCTGGTCGAGATGATTGCCGCCGGAACGGTTGCCGCACCTAAACCAGACGACATCTACATCGTAAACGACCCCTATCTGGGCGGCACCCATTTGATGGATGTCCGTTTTGCCCGCCCCTTCTATCGACGCGGCGAGATTTTCTGTTGGTTGTCCAATACCGGGCATTGGCCCGATACGGGCGGTGCGGTGCCGGGCGGTTTTTCCGCCTCTGCGACATCGGTGGAACAGGAGGGTTTGCGGCTGCCCCCGGTGAGGCTTTTCAAGGAAGGGGTGATGGATACGGAAATCTACGCCATCATCTGTTCCAACATCCGGGTAGCCGATCAGCGCATCGGTGATGTGAAGGCGCAGGCGGCAGCGTTGATGGTGGGCGAGGAACGTCTGAATGCACTGCTAGACCGATATGGTGATGATGTTGTCCGCGCGGCAATCGCCGAGCTAAAACTGCGCGCCGAGGCGCAGATGCGGACCCTGATTGATGAAATCGAAGAAGGCACCTATACTTCTTCGGCGTGGATCGACAGCGACGGCGTGGTCAATGAACCGCTGGAAATCAGGCTGACAATCCAGAAAACACCAGGTCATCTGCGCTTTGATTTTGCCGGAAGCAGCCCGCCTTGCAGCGGCCCGATGAATTCGGTTTTGGCAACAACGCTGTCGTCGGTCTACCTCGCCATGCGTCACATATTCCCTGAAGTCCCGATCAGTGCAGGCGCTTTTGCGCCGTTGGAGGTTGTGCGTCCGGTCGACACCTTCCTTGACGCCCATTACCCGCGTCCGGTGTCGGGCTGTGCAGCAGAGGTATCGCAGCGTATCGCAGAGGCGGTATTTGCCGCTTTGGTGGGTGCGCTGCCGGATCGGGTCACGGCGGCCCCCGCAGGCACCAGCGGAAATTTTGCGCTGGGCGGTCATGACCCGGAAACCGGGCGCGACTTTGTGATGTATCAACTGTCCGGCGGCGGCTATGGCGGGAATGCGGATCATGACGGGCTGGCCAACGGATGTTCGACCATCGGCATTTCCAAGGCACCGCCGGTTGAGATCATGGAGCAGAATTTCCCGGTGCTCTATCACCGCTATGCCCTGCGCGAGGGGTCAGGAGGCGCGGGAAAACATCGCGGCGGGCTGGGTCTGGATTATGAGGTTGAACTGCGGCGCGGCGACGCGCGGGCGAGCTTTGTGATGGATCATGGCCGGTTTGGCCCGCAGGGCGCGCTGGGGGGGTCGGACGGTGCCGTGAACGAGGTTGAGGTTTGGCGCGATGGGGTCAAGTACATCCCCGAACATCTGTCGAAAGAGCAGGACATACCGCTCAGGGCCGGCGACCGTGTGCGGGTGCGCACGCCCGGTGGCGGCGGCTACGGTGATCCGGCAGACCGCGATCCCGCACTGGCCGAACGGGACAAGCGATTGGGGCGGGTTTGAGGGCCGGGCCGACCCGGCCACTTCAAGCAGCCTGGACCAAAGGCCGGGGCTGCTGATCGTGGCGGTGTGGGTTACTTCCACCCCACTTCGTTGAATATTTTTTGCGCTTCGGAGACGTTCTTGGCAACCTTTGACAGATCAACAGCGTCCGCTTTGAACGCTCCCAGCTTGCCGACGCTTTCGCTCAGCGCGACGCCGGGTACGGCAGGGAACTCATCATTGCCTGCCGAGAAATACTGCTGTGCCTGATCGGAGGCGAGGTATTCCAGAAAGGCAATTGCATTGTCGCGGTTGGGCGCGTTGGCGGCCACGCCGGCACCGGACAGATTCATATGTGCGCCTTCCGCATCCTGCGCGGGGAAAATCCAGCCGATCATGTCGATGTCAGCGCTCAACCCCTTGACGTCGCGCCGCAGCGCGCGGGCGAAATAGTAGGTATTCGCGACCGAAATATCGCATTGCCCGGACACGATGCCACGCAATTGGTCAGTGTCCCCGCCTTCAGGATCACGGGCAAAATTATCCACCATGCCCGCCGCCCATGCCTTTGCGGTTTCGACACCGTGGTTTTCGATGATCGAGGCAAGCAGGGTCTGACTGTAGACATTGGACGAGGACCGGTGGCAAACCATGCCCTTGTATTTGGGATCGGCAAGGGAGAGATAATCCACCGGCGGATTTGCCACCTCGGCCTTGTCGTAAAAGATGATCCGGGCGCGTTGGGAGAACCCGAACCATTGGTTGTCGCTGTCTTGCAGGTTCGCGGGAATTTTATCTTCCAGCACTGCGCTGTCGATAGATTGAAGAACCCCGACATTCTTGGCCCGTTCCAGCCGCGAGGTATCAACCGTCAATAGAATGTCAGCAGGCGAATTTGCGCCTTCTGCCTGCATCCGGGCAATCAGTTCATCGGCCTTGCCTTCGATGCGGTTGATTGTGATGCCCGTGGCATCGGTGAAATCCGAATACAG
>Ga0316204_10010022_pt1 | contig 12381 bp, 9 predicted proteins | sample 6monrhotite_MG_2_FD_205661 | JGI IMG/M metagenome (GOLD analysis project Ga0316204, IMG submission 205661) | Microbial mat bacterial communities from mineral coupon in-situ incubated in ocean water Damariscotta River, Maine, United States -... | ecosystem: Environmental > Aquatic > Marine >...
CTCCCAGTAGATCAACCGATTCGGCGCCGCCACCTCCACCTCATAGCTCGTCGTCAACGCCCCCACGTTCACCGTCCACGTCTGCACCTCGAACGTGCCAGCCGGCACCTCCCGAGGCTGCGTGCTCGCGCTCCTCATCACGCTCGCGGACTGCCAGGTCGCCACCACATGCGCCATCCGCTGATCCATCAGCGGCGGATGCCACGCCACCTCTCTCGTCTCCCCAGGCGTCAACCACTCACCAGCGAGCCCCCGGATCAGCACCGGCACCGCGTCCGCGAACACCGCTCCCTCCGGGATCGGCACCACCCGATCCCGGTCCCCCTCCCCATCAAAGTAGCTGTGGGACAGCCGCCGATACCGACCCTTCTCGATCACCAGCTGATCATAGACATGCCCACACCACTCCTGCATCGAGAAGCTCACCTTGGTCGCCATCCCCCGAGGCAGGCTCTCATCCAACGGCACGAACACGCTCGTCAGCGTGTTGTAGTCGTAGATCCCGGTGTTGAAGTCCCGCACCATGTTCAGCTTCATCACCGGGAATTCATCCCGGTGCCCGCCGTCCGACTTCACCCGCTGATCCCGCGTGAACTCCTCCGTCACGAACACCAACACGCTGCTACCAGCACGCTCCTCGCCGTATCTCGGCTGCGTGAGCTGGTAGCCATTCAGCTCCGCCTTTCCATCCCCCCAGTGCTCCTGGATGCCACCGCTGACAGCGGCGACCTCATCATCCGCGCACGCGGCGGGCACCCCCAGCAGCGTCAACCCCAGCAGCGTCAGTCCTCTCAGCGTCACCACACTCATTTTCCGTCCTCCGCGTACCAGACCTTAAAGCTCAGCGCGCGGCTCGCCAGCGTGAAATCGCTGCCCTCACCCGGTTAGACTGACCGAAGGAGGTACAGATGCGCCATTGGGTTGGACTCTTCGTCGTCGCACTGGTCGCGGCTGGCTGTAGCGGCAAGGACGACAACACCGGAGACACCGGACTCGCGGGGAACGGCGGCGGCCTGCCCGGCGACAACGGCGCTCCTGGCGGCGGCGGCCCTGGCGGCGGTGGCCCTGGCGGCGCTGACGACACGGGCACGACAGGGGACGCAGGCGGCCCCGGCGGCGGCCCTGGCGGCGGCGCTGACGACACCGGAACCTCGGGCGGCCCCGGCGGCGGCACGGGCGGTGACTGCGACGTCGAGATCGACGACACCATCCCCGCCCACGGCGCGTCCGACGCCTACTACCGCGGCGACATCGTCTTCGAGCTGTCGGACCCCGACCCCACCGCGAGCATCTCCGTGGGCGGTGTGTCCGGCGTCTCGGTCCTGAGCGACGATCAGGAGACCGTCACCTTCACCCCCAGCGCGCCGCTGAACCCCTCCACGGACTACACCGCGACGCTGGACTACTGCGGCGGCAGCCCCGCCATCAGCTTCTCCACCTCCAGCCTGGGCAGCTCGCCTGTCACCTCCTTGGACGAGGGCGCCACCTACGCCCTGGACTTCACCAGCGGGCGCTGGGTCGAGCCTGCGGGGGTCGGATCGATCCTGGAGGCCTACCTCGAGGCCAGCATGCTGCTGAGCGTGGTGAACGTGAGCGGCGCGAGCCTGGACATGCGGTTCGGCCTCGGCCTCGAGGAGGATCCGGAGCAGCAGGACTTCTGTCAGACGACCACTGAGCTGCGGGGGCTGGACTACTCGGACGCGCCCTACTTCCAGCTCGGTCCCGCGGACCTGGAGCTCTCCATCGGCGGCGTCGAGCTGGAGTTCCTCGACTTCATGCTCTCCGGCACCTTCGCCTCGGACTACAGCTACATCGGCGGCGCGGTCTTCGCCGGCAGCATCGACACCCGCCCCCTCGGCGAGCTGCTGCTCGGTGAGGACGACCCCGACGCCGTCTGTGATCTGATGGTCGGGTTCGGCGTGAGCTGCGTGGAGTGCCCGGGAGGCGGCGACTACTGCCTCTCGGTGGTCATTCAGGATCTGGTGGCTGAGGAGATCCGGGACGAGCTGGAGCGGGTCGGGCAGGCGGACTGCCACGACGAGTGCCCTGACAGCTACGACAACCCCGACTGCGATCTGTAGGGGCTGACGCTTGCGCTACGACTGGAAGCCGCTGCTGTTCAGCCAGCTCCGCCGCCGGGCGGAGCTTCGCGGTCGGAAGGTTCGCTTTCCGGTGTACTTCCAGGGTCACGAGGACCGTGGCGTCGAGGTGCTGCTGCTCGGTGACGCGCTGCGGGTCCGGGTGGCCCCGGAGGCGCTGGCCGTGCTCGGCGGTCTGGACGAGGCGGCCTATCTGGCCACGCTGAAGGACGACGCGGCCCGACGGTCCTGGCGAAGCGCCGCCCGGGCGCTGCGGGAGAACCCCGGGGCCACGGTGAACCTGCACACCTACGCCGTGGCCGTGTGCATGCCCGCCTACAACCCGCGCCGCCGCACGCCGAGCCTCACGGTCTACGAGTCCTTCTGCGCCGATCCGGAGGACCTGGTCGAGCTGCTGGAGCCCAAGCAGATCGCGCAGCTTCGCGCCATCCGGAGCGAGCGGGGGCGCCTGCCGCGGCTCCGGGAGATGGGCGAGGTGCTCTTCCCGCACCCCGCCAACGACGCGGACGCCTACGTCAGCGAGCCCCTGGGCGACGACGACCCCTTCGGCGGGGCGCCCTATGTCTCGCTGGTGGACGATGTCGCGGAGGCGGAGAGCCTGGAGGCGGAGAGCGTCTGGGCGCGGCACCGCAACGTCATCTTCTTCGGGCCGCCGGGAACAGGGAAGTCCTACACCGTCGAGCAGATCGTCGCCGAGCACCTCCAGGCGGACGAGGCGCACGTGGTCCGAGCCACCTTCCACCCGGAGTACGGCTACTTCGACTTCGTCGGCAGCTACAAGCCGGTGGTGGGCTGGCTCAGCCTGAGCTCCAGCAGCGCCGTGTTCCATGACGCGGACGGTCGCAGCGGCGACCGCGAGCCCCGGGCCTACTACCGCTTCGAGCCGGGGCCCATGTCCCGGGCGCTGGCCCTGGCGGCGGCCAACCCGCGCGATCCGGTGGTGCTGGTCATTGAGGAGATCAACCGGGGCAACACCGCCGCCATCTTCGGGGACGTCTTCCAGCTCCTCGATCGGAGCTCGGGCAGCCGGACGACCCGCGATCCGGTGGGGTGGAGCGAGTATGCGATCCATCCGTCGGGGGACTGGGCCGCGTGGCTCTCGGAGTCCGTGCCGTCGCGATCGGCGGTGTACGACCGGGCGAGCGGCCGGCTGCGGCTGCCCCCGAACCTCTACCTCTACGCCACCATGAACACCTCCGATCAGGGGCTCTACCCCATGGACACAGCCTTCCGGCGGCGGTGGGGGATGGAGTATCGGGGCGTCGATGGCGGGGGCGATCCCAGCATCCGCGTTCAGCTCCACGCCCGGGACGAGGTCGGCGTGCCCTGGCTGGCGCTGATGTCCGCGCTGAACGAGGCGATCGTCGACTACACCCACTCCGACGACAAGCAGGTGGGGCCCTGGTTCGTGAAGCCGACCCCTGGCAGCGAGATGGTGGAGGCCGTCGAGTTCAAGTCCAAGGTGCTGTTCTACCTGTGGGCGGACGTCTTCCGGGACGAGCCCACCCGGGTGTTCCGGGCGGGCATCACCACCTACGAGAAGCTGGTGGCGCGCTACGCCGCCGGGCGCTCCGTGTTCAACGAGGCGGTGCTCGCCCAGACGATGAGCGCGCCGGACCCCGCCGCCCCCGACCCGTCCGAGCCCGAGCCGGCTGACCGGTGAGCGGTGGACCCGCGCTGGTCTTCGCCGGCGTGCCATTCGAGCCGCCGATGCCCTACGAGGCGCTGCCTGAGCCGCTCATGGCCGCGCTGGAGCTGCTGGAGGACGGACGGGTGCGCGCGCTCGGTCCGGGGGTGCTCGCCCACGAGGAGCGGCTGCTGTTCGTGCTGCCTCGCTGCTACCGGCCCGCCGGCGGCGCGCGGGCGCCGGGGGCCGAGGTGATGGGTCTGACGCTGGCGCTGCTGGCGCGCTATCGCAGGGAGCTGCCCGGGGGCTCCGTAGGGCGGGAGGCGCTGGCGCTGGCCCTGGTCGAAGTGGGAGAGGCCGGACAGGCGGTCGATCGGCTGGAGGCGGCGCTGGCGCTGTGGTCGGACTGGCGCGCCCGGGGGCCGCTCACCGTGACCAGGGAGCGGCGCTCGCCCGATGAGCCGGGCCGGGTGCACTGGCCGTCCACGCTCCGCAGATCCCGGGCGGTGGAGCAGCCCTCGGGGCCCGTGTTCGGCAGGCTCATCCGGGCGCGGGTCCGGGCGGACCCACAAGACCCGCTGGTGTCACTGCATCGACGCACCTGCGCCGCCATCGGCCGGGAGCTGGGCCTGGGCAGCGAGGCCGCGGGGCCGCCGCCGGGGGCCGCCGAGGCCGCCGCGGTGCTCGCGCGGGCGGGATGGCGCTGCTTCGCGGATCGCCAGCGCCGCGTGCTGGCGCTGCTGGCCCGCTACCACCGCCCGGCGGCGGGCGGGCGGGCGACCGGGCGGGATCGCATCGCGGGCCTCTTCGCGCCGGAGTTCGAGTACGTCTGGGAGCGCATGCTGGCCGGCGCGCTGGGGCATGAGCCCGTGCGGGAGGGCCTCACTGGCAGCTACCGGCTGCCGGGCGGCGCGCTGCGGCCGGGGCTGGATCTGCGGCCGGATCTCGTCTTTCAGGTGGGCCGGGGCGAGGAGGAGGCGGGGCTCATGGTGCTGGACGCCAAGCACTATGACTACGGCGACTGGCCGCAGACCGCCGACCTCACCAAGCAGCTCCTCTACCGACTGCTGCTGTCGGATCGCCTGCGGGGCGGTCAGCCGGGGGTGAAGGCGCTCGGCACCATCGGTAACGGCTTCCTGTTCCCGTCCTGCAGGCTGCCGCCGGGGGCGCCCGTGGCCGTTCGGGGGGTACACGACCTGGACGCGGCGGGGATCGTGGATCTCGAGCGCCCGGGGCGGGTCGTCGGACTGGACGTCGACTTCGAGCGGGTCGCGCGGGCGTGGCTGAGCGGTCGGGTGGATCAGGGGCTGCGCCGCGCAGTCACGGCGTCAGTGATGCAGGAGATGCGGGCGGGATAGCGGCCTCGCCGCTAGCCGTTCCACCAGCTCCCGCCGTCGTCCATGGAGTCGGCCCACCAGCCCTGCAGAGACTCTTGCACGACCTCCAGGGCGACCTGCTGGCCCTCGAGCTGGGCGAGGCGGGCGAAGCGATCCTTCTGTCGCTCCCGGGCGGCCTCGCAGGCGGCGAGGCTCGCTTCGTACTCCTTCTTGGCGACGCTGAAGGCGGACATGCCGTCCAGCATGCTGTCCTTGGCCTGGCGGATGAGCGCGCCGTTGGCCCGATCCGCGCTCAGACGCTGGAGCTTCTCGGCGGTGAACATCTGCTGCTGTTCCGAAGCCTTGAGCCTCGCCTGGGAATCCTCGACCGCCCGCTTGGCGTCGAGGTGGGCGCGGCAGGCGAGCTCCAGCTTGGCCTCATCCGAGAGGTCGTAGCCGATGAGCACCCGGAAGCGCTGGAAGATGGTGAGGGGCTCCTCACTGCGGAAGCTGATGGTGTCGGAGTCGTCGCTCATCGAGTGGATCATACTGTGGTTTGGAGCAAACGTCGTGCCAGCAGATGTCGTGGCTACGATCCGCTACCGGCGGGGCCATGGGGCAAACTTGTCCCATCGCCGGGCGGGGCGGGCTCGGGACGTTGGGGTGTCGAGACCCCAGCCCGCTCAGTCGCCGACGCCTTCGGGGCTCCAGGGCGGCAGCTCCTCATCGTCGAGGTCACTCCAGGCCCGCGCCAGCTCCCGGACCAGGAGGGAGAGCAGGCCCTCGTGCCGCAGGGGCTCCGCGTCGGTGACGGGCCAGAGCCCGGCCTCGAAGCCGTAGGCGCTCAGGCCCTCAAGCAGCGCTGTGTCCCGGGTGATGACATGGATCGGCACCTCAAAGGACTCGTTCCAGACGTCCAGGACCGGCGGCTGGTGATCGCCCATCACAATGTAGAGATCGTCAGGGTCGCCGCGGCGGAGGATGTAGTCGGTGATGAGGGCCAGATCGTAGTCGACCGTGGCGGCGTAGGCCTCGGCGGCGAGGGGGTCGAGCTCCCCCATGTAGCGGGTGTCCAGATCGCCCCGGTGGTAGCGCTTCAGGCGCTTCTGGATCTCGTCGGCTGCCGCCAGATCCTCCTGGGGGGCGGCGCTGACCGGCTCGAAGGCCCGCCAGTCGTCGGCGCGCGGCGGGACCACCTCCCAGGGCGCGTGGGAGGAGACCATGTGGAAGAAGGAGAACACGGGCCGCTCGGAGGGCGCGAGCCAGCGCTCGTCGGCGTAGAGCAGGCTGTACTCGTCGGGGATCCAGCCCCAGCCGTACTCGGGGCCCCGGTAGTCCAGGTCCGCGAAGAACACAGTGGTCTCGTAGCCGAAGTGGTTGTTCAGGCGGACCCCGGGCCGGGCCCGGTCCTTGGGCGCGATGAGGATCGTGTGGTAGCCCCGCTCCTTGAACCAGCTCACCAGCGACGGCAGGCGATCGGCCTCCTCGATCACATGCTGGTAGAGGCTCTCGTACTGGATGTGCATGCCCAGCAGGAGGCTGGCGTCGGCGAGCCACGAGCGGCCGCCGCTCACTGGCGCCACGTCGGTGGCGCTGACCTGGGACCAGCCGCCGTCGGTCAGGGCCGCGTCCATGCGCTCCAGCCGGGCGCGGTAGCCCTCCGTGAGATCCGGGTGGTCCGCCAGCACCCGCCCGTAGCTCTCCACCACGAAGACGTGGACGTCCGCCGGCCGCCGGAGGGGGAGCTGGGCCAGATCGGCGTAGTGCCCCTCCGAGACGACCTCCTGGACCTCGTCGTAGAGAGCCACCGACTTCGCCACGTTCACCGCGAAGTCCGGGGTCACCCAGCGGCAGGTCCGCATCCAGCCGAAGTCGACCCCCTGCATCCAGGCGGTGACGCCCACAAACGCCCAGCTCACCCCCAGGAGCGACCAGAGGAGTCGGGAGGGGCGGGCGAAGGCCGCGCCGAAGACATGCCACAGCCGGGTCGCCGCCCAGGCGAAGGCGAGGAGCCCCACCGCCGCGGCCGCCGCGCGCCAGGCGTAGGCGGGCTGCCAGAGATCGCTCGCCAGGACCGCCGCGTGCTGGAGGAGGAAGAGCTCGTCGTAGAGGAGGGGCCGCTGGTTCATCAGCGTCAGGCCGACGGCCTCGTTGACCTGGAGGAGGAGGAGGAAGCCCCAGCACGCGGCCAGCAGGCGGGACCAGCGACCCTGAGTGATCGCCGCGATGGTCAGCAGCGCCAGGTGCTCCACCACCAGGCGGAAGAAGTCCTCGCTGTCGCGCCAGATGAGGAAGCGCCAGGAGTCCATCCCGGCGTCGGGCCAGGGGAGGGGGGCGAAGCGCTCGGGGCGGGCCACGATCCGTGGGAGCAGCAGCAGGCCGTTGAGCAGCGCCGCGGCCATCAGCGCCGTCGCGGGGTTCGCGATGATCGCGGCGGTCGCGGCCCGCAGTCGCCGGGCGTCCGCCAGCACCAGCGCGCCCGGCAGCGATCCAGCCAGCACGGTCACGCCGTAGAGCCCCGAGAGGGCGACGCCCAGCTCAACCGGCTGTCCGAGCAGTCCGAACAGAGAGGCGACCGCGAGCTCACGGATGCCCCAGCCGCCGACGGAGAGCGGCAGCGCCATGGCGACCAGCACCAGCGGCACCGCCGTGAAGACGACGCCCAGCGGCTCCAGACCGAGGGCCAGCGCCACCAGTGCGAAGCCCAGCATGAAGCTCCCGGTGAGCGCCAGCGACAGGCCCGCGTGCACCCAGCGAAGCCCTGGCGCGAGCAGGGCCGAGCGCAGATCCGAGGCGAGGGCGGTCACGGAGGCCGGGCCGCGACGCCACACCGCGAGCGCGACGCTCGCGCCCAGCACCGCCACCACCGCCGCGATCCCCCACGCCGGCACCGGCACGCCGGGGTGCAGCGCCGGCCACGCGAGCAGCCCGGCGCCCGCGATGGCCGCCAGCGCTACCTGGCCCGCGCCCCGGTCGAGGAGGGCCGCGCGAACGGCCGGGCCGTAGCCTTCACCGACCCGGCCGTGTCGCCACACGCGCACCGCGTCACCGGCGACGCCGCCGGGCAGGATCTGATTCAGGAAGGTCGAGAGGTAGTACTCCTCGACCGCCTGCCGGGGCTTCAGCGGCGCGCCCACGGCGTCCGCGATGAGCCACCAGCGCATGGACGCCAGCAGCACCTGCACGGGCCCCAGCATCGCCGCGGCGATGAGCCAGCGCCGATCGGCCCCGGCGATCGCCTCGGACAGCGCGCCGAGGTCCAGGCCGTTCAGCGTCCAGCCCAGCGCCAGCGCGGACACCACCAGCGGCAGCGCCGCCCGCGCGCTGCTGCTGCTGTCCGCGTTGGCGCCGGTGTCCGCGCTGGCGCCGGCGCTCGCTGGGGGCTCGGGGCTCAGCGCAGGGGACCCTCGTAGGAGGCCCAGGCGATGTGCGACTCATGGAGCGTGATCTTCAGCGCGTCCAGCCCAGGCCCGCCCGGTCCGAGCGCGCCCGCGAGCGTGCGCGCCGAGATGCGATCGTGGATCTCCCTGGCCATGAACTCGGTGGTCGTGTTCTTGCCCGTGAACTCCGACACCTCGTCGAGGTTGCGGTAGTCGAAGTCGGACAGCACCTCGCGCACCAGCTTGGAGGCGAGCCCGATGTCCACGACGAGGCCGTCAGCGTCGAGGGCGGCCCTGCGGTACTCCACGTCGATGACATAGGTCGCGCCGTGGAGGCGCTGGGCGGGTCCGAAGATCTCTCCGCGGAAGCTGTGGGCGATCATCACGTGATCGCGGACGGTGACTGCGTACATGGCTGCTCCCTCCGGTGGTGGCACCCCCTTATATACAGGGCATGCTGCGCGCCTCATGGACTCTGCTGCTGGCCGTCGGCTGCTCTCAACCGGAGCCGCCCCCCGATCTCGTGATCGTCACCGTCGACACCCTCCGGGCTGACAGGCTCGGCGCCTACGGACACGCGGCGGCTCAGACCCCCAACGTCGACGCCCTCGCCGCCCGCGGTGTGCGCTTCGATCAGGCGACCACGACCTTCCCCCGCACCACCCCGGCGCTGGCCAGCCTGCTGACCGGCCTGGAGCCGTCCCGCCACGGCTCCAGGGAGGTGGGGCAGCCCATGACCGCCGGGGTCAGCCTCGCGGAGCTGCTGGGCGCCAGGGGCTACGGCACGGTCGCCGTGAGCGCGACCCGGGTGGCCTCCGCCAAGCAGGGGCTGGCGTAGGGCTTCGACACCTTCCGGGTGATGCACGACAAGCCCGCCGATCGGGTGAGCGAGCGGGCCCTGAAGCTCGCGGGCGAGGTGGACGCCGACCAGCCGCTGTTCCTGTGGGTGCACTACGCGGATCCGCACTCCCCGTACTCGGCGCCGATCGGGGAGGGCTCGCCGAAGGCGCCGGCCTGTCGGGCGCTGGTGGCGGCTGTCGAGGCCGGCGCGCTGAACCGGCAGCGCCTCTTCGCCGATCGCGACGGCGCGGCCAGCGCGGCGCTGCCGGACTGCGAGGCGCTCTACGACGCGGAGATCGCCTTCACGGACGCGGCGGTCGGGGCCCTGCTCCGGGGGCTGGAGGCCAGGGGGCGCAGCGCCGTGGTCGTCTTCAGCGCCGATCACGGCGAGAACCTCGGCGAGGAGGGCCTCTTCTACGAGCACGGCCCCAGCCTCGCGGACGCCAGCCAGCGCATCCCGCTCATCGTGGCGGGCCCTGGCGTGAGCGCGGGTCGGGTCGACCCCTGGGCTGCGACGCTGGAGGACGTCGCGCCCACGTCACTGGCGCTGCTGGGGGTGTCCACGGAGGGGGAGGACCGCCCGGCGCTGCCGGACTTCGACGGGGTGAGCCTCGTCGATCGGCTCGGCACCGAGCCCGCGGACGCCTCCGAACGCATCGCCTTCGCCGAGTCGGGCAGCGCGCTGCAGGTGAGCCTCTACCGCTACCCGGTCTCGGGGCGCGCCGACAAGAAGCACTGCGTCAACGGAGCGCGCTACGCCCTCTGCTCGGGGCCCGACGCATCCCCCACGCTGTTTGACCATCAGGCGGATCCTGACCGCCGTACCCCCATCCTGGATCAGCCCGAGGCGACGGCCCACCTCCAGGCGGCGGCGGCGCTGTGGGCGCCCGAGCAGGCCCGGCTGCGCGCCGCGCGTCGGGGCGGCCTGAAGGCTGGTGGAGGTTCCGGCGCTGGGAGGCGGCTACCAGCGGTCGCTCTACGATGTGTCCACGGACCCCGCCCAGCTCACGGATCTGAGCGCCGCCCGGCCGGACGACGTCGCCGCGCTGGGGGCGGCGCTGGACACCTGGACCACCTCGCTGTCGCCCCTCGTCGAGGAGCGCCGTGACGAGGAGACGGAGGAGGCGCTCAGGCAGCTCGGCTACCTGGAGTGAGGCCCGCCAAACGCCAGGTTGTGTGGAGCAGGTGACGTTGCCGGTGCTGGAGTTTACGGGCGGGCCGCGCAGCGGCTACGTTCTCCCCACCCCCGGAGGTTCTGTGCTCGCCTTCCTCGCCCTCGTCGCCTGCAACCCCTCAGCAGTCCTCGATGTCTCCGATGGCTACTACACGGGCCCTGACGACATCGCCCCGGACACCACCGACGACACGGACTACGGGACGACCAGCGGCGACGACACCAGCGTCAGCACCGGCGGCGACGACACCAGCGCGCCGACCGGGCCCACACACACAGGCGACACCGGGCCCACACACACAGGCGACACCGGGCCCATCGTCTACGACAGCGTACAGGTCGACGGCATCGAGACCCGCGTCCACAGTGACTACGGCACGCTGTTCTACGTGAGCTGGGAGCAGCTCGTTGCCGCCACGGTCTGGGTGGAGTTCAGCTTCGACGAGGGCGAGTGGCGCAGCTCCCCGCCGATCGACGCCGCGGCGGGCCCGCAGGAGCACCTGCTGCTGGGCATCCCCTACGACGAGGACTTCACCTGGCGGATCGTCAACGACTTCGGCGGCGGTGAGGATCCGGAGGCGGTCTTCCACACCGAAGACGCCGAGGGGGAGACCGAGGAGGTGCCGGATGAGGTGCCGCTCCCGAGCGTGACCATCGCCGACGAGATCAACTGGGACCAGGACACCCCGTGGGTGCTCACCTCGATGAGCGAGAACGGCAGCTACGGTCTCGGCGGCATCTGGTGGGCCTTCATCGTCGATCGCCAGGGCCGGGTGGTCTGGGCGCGGGAGACCCCCCGCTACCACATGAGCATGCACACCCAGCTCAACTACGACAAAGACGCCCTGCTCATCGACTACAACACCTACTGGGCGACCTACGACGCCTCCGGCGGCCAGATCTACGAGCTGAAGATCGACGGCACCGAGGTCGCAATCTACGACACGCCAGGGCTGCACCACCCCTTCTACCAGCTGGCTGACGGCACCATGCTCTGGGGTGCCTACATCAACAACAACGAGCTGCTGGAGGAGCTCTCCCCCGACGGCAGCACGCGCACCATCTGGGACTGCAGGGACTACCTCGAGTCCATCGGCGACAACGACTCCTGCGGCTCGAACACCGTCTACTGGAACGAGCCCGAGGACACCGTGCTGTTCTCGATGTTCACCCTGGACTCCGTGGTCGAGATCGATCGCACCTCCGGCGAGGTGCTGCGCACCTTCGGTCACACCTCGGACGCCTGGTCCTTTGATCCCATCGACTCCGCCTTCTGGTATCAGCACGGCAGCTACTACACCCCAGAGGGCACGCTGCTGCTCTCAACGCACGACCAGCGCAACGAGCGCTCCACCGTGGTGCGGGAGTACGAGCTCGACGAGGAGACCGAGACCCTTGTGGAGATCTGGAACTTCGGCCTGGATGACCCCCTGCTCGGACAGCAGATGGGTGAGGCGCACCGGCTCGCCAGCGGGAACATTCTGCACAACTACGGCACGACGCCCCGGCTGCGCGAGGCTACCCATGATGGTGAGATCGTTTGGGATATCGAGTGGGAGCGTACCAACTATATCGGGCGGTCGACGATGCTCACCGATCTCTATGCGTTGGCTCCTTGAGGGTCGGGGCGTTGGGTTCGTTGGGTTCGTTGGGTTCGTTGGGATTGGCGGGTACGGCGGGTTCGGCGGGTTCGGCTCGGCTTGACGGATGTTTGAGGTGACGCTTCGCTCGGTATTGGCAGTCGCGGGCTCGTAGTTTGAGCGTCACGTCGAGGCGCCGTCGTTCTGCCTGTTGGGTTGTTGGACTTCCCGACCGTCATGGGTGGCGCGGTGCCCCTTGGGAGATTCGACGTGTGCTCGCTGCGCTAACGAATCCCCGGACGATCCGTCAGCGTCAAGTCGACAAGGTCTGGTGGCCGGTGCCGTGCAGCTTGCGTCACACACGC
>Ga0316204_10010024_pt1 | contig 12377 bp, 9 predicted proteins | sample 6monrhotite_MG_2_FD_205661 | JGI IMG/M metagenome (GOLD analysis project Ga0316204, IMG submission 205661) | Microbial mat bacterial communities from mineral coupon in-situ incubated in ocean water Damariscotta River, Maine, United States -... | ecosystem: Environmental > Aquatic > Marine >...
GGCACCCACCGTTAGGGCATTCCATGCTTGACCAGGATCGTGAATATCTTGCCGTAAATTGTGGTCTGGGTATTTCGCCATGTCCGTTAGGCTATCACTAGAGTTACCGGCGGAGAGGATGATGATCCGCTGTTTTTCGTTCTCGCCGAGGTAATCTGCGGATAAACTATCGATTGCTGCTGACCATGCTGATGGTTTGCCCCTATCTCTCGAGTCAGTTGCAGATATCGACATCGAGAATATCCTCGTTCTAAAAGGGCTCTCAATTTCTGGAAGAGATATGCTACTGGCGGTGACAATGCCTAGGTGTTTGCCTTCATTATCTCCGGGGTGTCGTAATACTTTTACAGACTCCAAACGGTGATGGAGTTTAATAGTCGAATCACCTGTGAGAATTGGCGTCAAATCACCCCATGCAGCTAAGCCAGCAGAGCCTGTACCGTGGCCATTATCATCTGAGCCAGTCCAGTTTGGATCGGAAGAAAATTGATCATCGGTGTTGATGAGGGGAGCTAACAGTGGATGACCAATATTAACGCCTGTATCGAGAATACACACATAAGGTGTTGTTTTACTGATCGCAGACATGGAAGTACGGCTTAACAGCTCATATGTCCATTCATGCTGTTGCTCGATTGGCATTTCATCAAAGAACGCTGCGGTTTCCTTCGCTCTGCGTAGCTCCGAGACATTATTAAGTAATAAACTACTATGAGAGAACTGATTACGATTGCCTTTGGCAAGGAGCACTGAATGTTCAGGGAAAATTAGCGTCTCTGGTGATACGTTTATTCCCATAGTCTGCGCTAGTAGTGTAAAGTCGTGGATTACATTTTGCCTGTTTTTTCTAACGGGCAACCAAACTTCCCACCAAAATTTTTCTTCTAAATCCTCGGGAAGTTGATCTGTATCATCTGTCCATAATGCGTTTAATGTAGCGGTTCTAAATGTTTGTATAGCATTAATAAGAGTGCGATTATCCAGTGCTTTACCATTTTTGTTCTTCTTTTCGGCTAGGTATGCTTGTAGCTTTTTCTCAAATAAGGAAAGCTTTCCTTCAGGTACGAAAATAGTTGCATAGGTTTTTCCGGCGCGGTGAATTACATTCAACAGTTCAACTTTCTGTTGCTCATTCGCAAGTGATTCAACGGCTAAGTCTATACCGGGGAAACTTTCAAACTCTACTTGTATACCTATTACTGATTCTAGTTCATAGGCGGATGCTTCAGTTTTGAGTGCTTGTTGGTCAGACTGAATTTTTTTAAGTTGCCCGAGAAGAGATGAGCCGTGTTGTTGGCGGTTTTGTTCTGGGATTACCGGTTTTTTACCCCCACCACTATTAACTGATGTATACAGTTTAGTTTCACCTGTTTGACCAAGTAAAAAGTGAGGTTTCAAATCCTTATGGTCAACCACCGTGGCTCCCTATCGATGCTGCTTATGGCTCATTTCGCGGCGATCATTAATTGCAGATTCAATAATATCCAGACTAATTGTTTTATATTCATGAATAAGTAGTTCTTTGATGGCGTCTTGAGCTGCAAGTGTGATTTCAGCACTACTCAGTCCATTTGCAATGGATGCTAGTTTCGTCCAAGAGAATCTTTTGGTGACATAGGGTTGAAGTTTGTTTTTGAGCAGCGTGATGATTTCATCATTTTCGGGTAACTGGTATTGAACTACGTCATCAAAGCGCCTAAAAAGAGCATAGTCTAGAATTTCAGCGTGATTTGTGGCGCAGATAATGATGCCATTAGAGTCATCTTGCTCAATCATTTGTAGAAAACTGTTGAGTATTCGTCTTGCTTCTCCAACGTCGTTTGGTGTTGACCTTTGAGATCCAAGTGCATCGAACTCGTCAAAAAAATAAACGCCTCTCACTTCGTGTATAGCATCGAAAACTTGTCGAAGTTTCGCAGATGACTCCCCCATAAACTTAGTGATAACTGCATCAAGTCTAACTTGAAACAGTGGATATCCCAGTTCACTGGCCAAAACAGAGGCCGTAAATGTTTTTCCTGTTCCTGGAGGACCAACGAGCAATAACTTTCGCCTGGGGGATAGGCCATGATTTTTTAGTTTGCCGATATGGCGCTGTTCCCGGATAACACGAGTCAGCTTATCTTGTACATCGTTTGTCGTGATAAGGTCTGTAAGCCGGTAGTGGGGAGTTGTAGCATATAACAACCCAGAAGCATCTCTCAGGCCTTTAGCTATAGGTATTGGCACACTGGATGACGCTTGTTTCTTTGCTTTATCAATGATTTCACGTAAATCTTGGGCAAGTTTGCCGTGACCACTGCGAGCCTCGTGCGCTGCCATCTGTAGGGCTATAGACAGAAAGCGCTCCTCATCTTTGTCAAGATGTGAGAGTAACAGCGCTTTTAATTGTTCAGAACTAGCCATGTCCCTAAATCTCTATTTTCGCAATAAATCGTTCACAGGGAGCTTTTGGTTATCTCTAGCCTCGAGGGAGGTGCAAAACACATCTGGCGAGGCAAACGTACCTGTAAAGAGGAGCCACTGGCATTATCGGCGTTTTTATGTGAGAAAGCAAAGTTAGAGTTCGTTGTTATTTACGTGCCTACTTGGCACTCATATATGAGACTGGTTTTGCTTCACTCTTGGTTATATCAATGGAAGTATAGCTATAGATTGTGTTGTAACTGGTTGTTTGTAGTTAGTGTTGTAGGTATTGCCAATACCCCTGCACGACATTTGGTGAATGGTCGTAGTAGATACGATAACTGTACTCTTAGGTGCAGATAGCCGGGGAGTTCATTTCCGGTTTCAACTGCTATACTAGCCTTGATCTACCCCGCCATCGCTACGGGCAATTAGCGATACCCTTGCCGAGTCATCGGCACCCATGCACCTCGTAGGTTCGGCCCCAGGTGCACAGCATTGAGCTGCGGACCATATTAAATATCTATTTCACTGCTTATCTATTCCGGTCGGCCAGGCCATCATCATCTTTTCTGCATCAGTGTGCATGCTTGCCTGTTGCAGTCCTTATGCCGCGCCCGTCTTTGCTGGAGGGCGTAGGCCTCCACAGAGACGGGCGTCTTGATTCTGGCGCAGTGCGTCGATGCAAAAGCCTGCAAAACCCCCGAATGCGGTGACAGGGCGTGCCCTGCAACAACCAGCACCTGACCTGCGATCTGCGCAATGCAGACCGTGCAGAGGTGCCATGCATTTGGGTTTGAACTGTGCCCTGTCGCAACTATGCGGCCCCTGGTCATGGGTAATGACCAAAGCGCGACCGGCGCTAAATCCGGTTTAACACTTAACGGTTTCAAGGTAGGACGATGGGCAAAGTCGGTGGTGAAAGAAATTTTGGTTTTGGTAAGCAAATGGCATGGGCAGGCAAGAATGCATTGGCAGAACGTTATGGCGATGGCCATTACGGAACGCAAGCGGCCCATGCTGAGCGCTGGCAGCGGTTTTCAGTGTATGTCTGTGAGCAGGGTGTGAGGGATGTGCGCCAGGTGACGGAGGCATTGGTCGCCGCGTATGGTGAGTCACTGCAACAGCAAGTAGCGGAGGAGGCTATGGCGGTGAGTTATGCGCAGAACCTGTTGTCTTCAGTAAATGTAGTATTGGAGGTCATGCGTGGTGATAGCGTGCTGCGAGTTTCCCCCGCAGCGTTGGTGGGTGAGCGCAACAGTGTGCGCCAGGATGCGCCGACAGGCATTGATCGAAGCATCGTGCAACAGGCTGTGACTGAACTGCTTGGCCGTGATGAGGGGCGTGTCGCAGCGGTGGCCGAATTAGCGCGAGAGCTGGGTTTGCGTTTTCGTGAGGCTTCCATGCTTGATGCACGTGGTGCCGTGCAGCAAGCGGAACGTCAGGGTAGGGTTAATATCACCGAAGGCACCAAAGGCGGTCGGGGGCATGTGGTGGATCGCTGGGTACCGGTGTTGCCAGTGGCAACAGAGGCGCTGCAAAGGGCGGCTGAATGGCAAGGTTCTGGCCGAAACCTCATCCCTGGGGGCAGCAGTTATGCTCAGTGGCGCGACCATGCCTACCACGCTTGGTCGGTTGCGGCGTCATCGGTAGGTTTAAAAGGGTTCCATGATTTAAGAGCCGCTTATGCTTGTGAGCGTTATGAGGCTTTAACAGCGTGTCTCGCGCCAGTAGTGGTAGGTGTGCGCAACACCTCAAAAGAAGCTGATAGGGCGGCAAGAGCGATTATCTCGGCTGAATTGGGCCATGGTCGAGTGGATGTGGTGTCCGCCTACGTAGGCAGCGCCTGCTGATGGCAAACTCAGCCAATCAAACGCAAGCCGCGCAAATCGCCAAAGGCTTGCTGGTTAGACGCTTACCCGGTTCTCGGCGCGGTTCGGTGCGTGCTCACCTGCAACGCGCGGAACTCATCGCCGCAACTATCTGGTGCCGCTGGCAAGTTGGCCCCCACCAATGGCAGGTTAAACACCTGCGTTGGTATCTGGTGGAGAAAACGCAACACCTCACCCCAAGCACACGTTACCGACACTGGTTAACCGTGCGAACCTTGGTATTTGCACTGCAAACAGCCGAACACTGGCTACCTTACTTGAATGGGCCGTGGATTAGGCCAAGTGGTGAGAGAGGGGAATTGAAGACTGGGCGACCGCCGAAGTTGCCTTTGTGATTTTGATTGATTTTAAAGTGAATATTGATGGTAAATAGTCGCTCAAGCCTGGTAGTGATAGGCTGAGTTAGTTACAGTGGTTTTTAGTTGAATCCAATTGAGTCTCTATGTGGGTAATTTTCAAGATGGTGCTATTATCGCAGTCGGGGTGTTTAGACAGTAAAATGTAGGTTACTTCCGTTTAGGATCAACGATATCCACGCTCAATTAACTGGTGCTTGGCCTATTAGATCGCGAAAGTCGAATAACTTCTTTATGGCTGTAAAGCGACGTTGTCATTTAAATCTCGCTTCACTTTTATTGGTCGAACATTTGTTGTAGGTGCAGCTGTCAGCGTCCTCTCGAATGCGATTCTTTCACTACTACCCGCTATATGTATATGCAACTAACCTCGCTTCAGGCATTACTATTATTATGGCCGTACGACTAGCCGAAAAAAATGAGCCAGATTTTGAAATCGCGCTATTTATTTCATGACTAAGGCTAGGTTCCAAGTAGATTCCGAATCCGTACCGGTACAGATAGTTTTCTATTTTCGCGCTTGAAGTAGTTGCTCTATCGCTAGGACTATTATCCCATTGTTCGAGCCAGGCTGGGGACAGAATGGGAGTTTCTTTCCATTTTTGATGGCGTCCTTGCCAGTTTCCGCTACGTTGCGCGTTTGGTAATATTTGGTTGAAAAAATCCAACCCCATTCTTTGAATATCTTCTGCGACATCAATTGGAAGCTCATAGACAATAACTCTTGTCTCGTTTCCTCCAGGCCCAAACCCCCATGACTCTTCGTTTCCGAAGATTATTTTTGACACTTGTAAAGACGCAGGAACCAAATTCAGCCTGGAATCCCTTTCAAGTACTTTAAAAGAAACAACAAAAACAGCCATCAAGGATAGAAGGGTGATGGCCACGATCATGCCTATTCGGCGAACCATTAACAAGCTCATTTCAGTCTCTACAAATCATTTCTTCTGCATCTGTTCAATGACATGAAATACGAGGACGAAAGCCCCTTGTAGGAGGGTCGCCATCTATAAGCTATTAGATGCTAACTACTAGTGAATGGCAAGAGCTAGTCAGCACTGGGGTAAGTTGGAATAATCGCTTATTAGAAAAACATTGTATGCGGGGTGTTGTGAAAGCACTCCACGACAGAGAAATCAAAGGGTGATAGAAACACTAATTTTTGAGAAACTAGTCGTAACTGGTCTGGATTTTTTGGCCGCTTAGTTAGCTCGCAACTATTTTCCACCATGATTTTCGTTGATTGCGAATTATTATATGCCGAGAAAACTGGGTTTATGATAAAGGGGTTTTTGCTGGGCGGTCTTGTACTGTTTGATTTCATACCTTAAGGTTGATCAAGTAGATTTATTCTGCCAATGCTATGAGTGTGATATTTTCATATTAAGCTTATACATATAAATCCGCAGGCTGACAGCTCCTTAAATCGAGCATGTCAGACTCGTGGAAACTGTGGTTAACCTGAAAGTGCGTTATTCCGATGGGTTTTTGTTTTGTTGGCGTTTAGCGATTTCGTTCATACGCTGGATGATAGGGTTGTTCGGGTTTGGGGCGGGGAGTGAGTCTAGCTTGGTGCTGGCGTGAGTTTGCGATAATTGTATTTGCTGTTGTCGTTGTCGGGCTGCTGCGATGCGTAGGCCTTTCTCTGGTGTGAATCTGCCTTCTTTTGCTCGGTTTACTATTCCTCTTAAGCAACCAAGTTTGGATGAGCGTATGGTGTTAGTGGCGATGATGCCAGCCCATTCGTCGATGACTTGTTGAGCCAGTGATGCGGTGAGTTGTTTGACCAACTTTTCGGCCTGATTTTGTTCTTCGCTTAAGATGTCCTTTGGGTAGGTGAGTGCATAATCAAGATCGTTGTCACGACTACTACTATGATTGGTGAGCGTAGTGGTGGTTATTGAGTTACTACTAGGTGTATAGGTAGTAGTGGGTATTAATTTATATTTCTTATTAGTTAATGCTTCCTGCTTTACCGTTTGTGGTGATGCCGTATTGGGTGTGGCCGTAGAGGGTTTTACCGCGTCTGGTTTTTCAGTAAGCGGTGCTTCGTGAACGTAGTATGTGCCGCCTCTGTACTGGCCTTGAGTGTTGCGGTGCCGTTGGAAACTGATGTAACCATGTTCTTGCAGCTCTTTGAGTAGCTTGTAGATGCTGTCGCGGCCTAGATTGCCTCGGCGACAGAGGTCGGTAACTCTGAGCTGCCAGTTATCGGGCCGAGAAAGGAGGTAGCCTTGTATGCCGCAGGCCGCCCAGATGCGGCGAATACTCAAAGGGATGAGCTGTAAGTCTGTGGCTATTACTTATACTGTGGGTGGCGGTAAGGGTAAAAAGGCTGCGATAGAGCTAATAGTACGGAATTTCACTTGACTGTAGAGGTGCTCAACTCTAGTAAATGACCTCAAGGGGGCTATCAGCCCCTTTCTTTAAACCACACATAAATCTGGTTTAAATCTAACGTAAGGAGGAGTTTTAGGGTGCTCGCACGCGCCATGTGTCGGTGCGACGCAAACCATTTGTCGCGTTACAGCCGTTTGAGTTACGTCTTACTGCTTCCATATAAAACAAAGGCCTAGCTGAAATAGCTAAGCCTTTGTTTTATATGGTGCCCAGGCGCGGAATCGAACCACGGACACGAGGATTTTCAGTCCTCTGCTCTACCGACTGAGCTACCTGGGCTTTGGAGACCCGCTATTAAATAGATGTAGAGGGGATTAGTCAAGAGGGAGTTGATCTATTCGTGTGATTATTTGCGTTTTTTTGCCAAAATCGACGTTTCGAGGCATGTCTGGTAGTGGGGTGGTAGAATTAATGTCTCTGAAACGGTTTTGAAGGTTGTTTGAACGTGTTGAAGCTAGGTTTGTCATATCGTCTGTTGGTTTGTGTGTTCGCTGTTGCCACTTTTTCCCCTTTAGTTTTGTTTGCAAGTCCTTCGCAGGGGGATGGTTGTCAGGCGTGTCATAAGGACGACCCACATAAAAAACCGATTCATGCAGGAGACGGTTGCAAGACGTGTCATGGGGTTGATATGAAAAAGGCGCTTGAGCCGGGTGCTGAATCAGTGCTTGAATTGGCTTCACCCCCTGCACAAGGTTTGTTGCCGGGAATGCGCTTTGAGATGTACCCAGCGGGCTCACGTTTGGGTGATGCGCCAAATGAAATGGTTTTGGTTCCGGCGGGTAAATTTATCCGTGGTACCAATGAGCGTTTAGCGGATGAAGGTCCGCAGCATGAAGTGGAGCTGCCTGATTATTTTATTGATAAATACGAAGTGACGAATTTGCAGTATAAAAAATACGCCGATGACGCAAAGCGCCGTACGCCTGATCACTTTGAGGCGAGGATGTACCCTGAGGGTAAGGCGGATCATCCGGTGACATTTGTCAGTTGGCGTGATGCTAAGCGCTATTGTGAATGGGCGGATAAACGCTTGCCTACGGATGTTGAATGGGAAAAAGCTGCCCGTGGTACGGATGGGCGAACGTTTCCGTGGGGTAATGAGTTTCAAATGCAAGCGGCCAATACGCCGGTGCGTTGGGAGAATTTAAAAATGGAGGGTGATACCGCGCCCGTTGGGGCCTTTGAGGCGGGTGTGAGTCCTTATGGGGTGTATGACATGTCCGGTAATGTTTGGGAGTGGACATCGTCTTGGTATATGGCTTATCCCGGTAATGCGCGCATCACTGAGAATTACGGTAAAAAGTACCGTACCTTGAAGGGCGGCTCTTGGTGGGATTGTTCGTTTTATCAATGTGGAATCTCGGCGCCGGTCTATAACCGGAGTTTTTTCAGTCCTAAAATTCAAAATTCGAGCTTTGGCTTTCGGTGTGCAAAAGATGCGTCTTAATTTATTTAAAAATACCTTGTTGTTTACTACGATCGTAGCGATTGCGATAGGTTGCAGTGAAGATGAGGAGACTGAGGGCCAAGTTTTACTTGAGCCGGGTATGGTTTTTATTGAAGCCGGTGAGTTTATTGCGGGCAGCAATAAAGTGGATGATAAAGGCCTGGCGAAGGAGTTTGGTTTTGTTGGTGAGCTTTATGTCGATGAGCATCCGCAGCACAAAGTGTTTTTAAAGGCTTATCAAATTGATCAATACGAAGTGAGTAATTTAGAGTACAAGCGCTTTGTTATTGAAGGTGACTACCAAGAGCCCGTGCCGTGGGTGCAAAACGGTTATAACGTGCGTTGGGAGATTTTGGAACGCTCGTCTGTTGAGCGTCTGCGGAGTATTGCGGATGATTATTTTCAGCTTGATGCGGATGTGAGTCAGTTTTCGAAAGCTGAGCTGTTGGAGCAGCTTTCCGCATTGCAAAGCCAGCGTGATCCATTGCCTGTGACGGGGGTGAGTTGGTTTGATGCGTTTTCCTATTGTCAGTGGCGTGAGAAGCGGCTGCCTTCCGAAATGGAATGGGAGAAAGCCGCCCGTGGTGCGCATGGCTTTGAGTACCCTTGGGGTAATCAATGGGATGAAACAAAAACCAATACCGGTGAAGGTGAGCAAGAGTTAACGGTTTTTCCTGTGGGCGTCGTGAAGGGGGATAAGTCACCGTATGACGCTTTTGACATGGGGGGCAATGTTTCCGAATGGACGAATGATTGGTATCAGGCTTATCCGGGCAGTAATTATGTAGATGAGGCGTTTGGTGACATTCATCGTGTTGTGCGCGGTGGTGGGGCGGGTGTGGGTCATTATGCGATCAGTACTTTTTTCCGCTCGGCACGCCGTGCCCATGCCGACCCGACACAAATCAGCACGGATGTGGGGTTTCGTTGCGCTAAGTAGGCTATCGCTGTCGTTGGATCAGCGATAGTGCGAGTAGTTAACTAATAAATATGCTTATCTTAGTGCTATTCAATTGAGTCCCTATTCAGGGTTGGGTTGGTTCGTGATTAAAAATCACTTTTTCTACCTGTTTCTAGAATCCACCAACAGTTAACAACGGGGGTTCGCAAGGCCGATTGGGGTCTCTGTTGCGGACCGTATGCCGCAGGGATGCGGCATACGAGTCTCCATGGATGGATTTACGACGTGTCCGCTAAACAGAGATCCCAGTCGGGCCAACCACCCCAGGTTAGATTTTATGCAACGTTAGGGGTGAGGCAGATGGTGCCTTAAGGTTGCTCAGTCGGTGGGACATAACCTTCAGGTGTAATGCCGCCGCCAGTAAAGAAGAACTTTTCCATTTCGGTTTCTAAAAACTCACGTGATTTGGGGTCTAGCATAGATAGACGGTACTCATTGATGAGGATGGTTTGCTGGCTTAACCACATTTGCCAGCCTTCTTGCGAGACGCTGTCAAAGATTTTTTTGCCAAGTTCACCGGGGTAGGTTTGTCTAACCAGGCCGGGTGCTTCTTTACCAAGTTTTACGCAGTTTACTGTTCGAGACATTTTGATTGTTCCATTTCAAATAAAGCAAGATTTCTATAAGTTAGGATTCGATAAAGCCGATGAGGGCAGGATCGCTTAAAAGCTTTTTGATGGGGCTTGCAATACCCAACTGTAATGCTGTGGCTAAATTGTACCAAGCTAAGTCGTCTCTATCCATGACTTGATTGGATAATTTTACCCTGCATATAATAGGGGTAATTTCCAGGTGGAAATGACTGAAGGTATGTCGAAAGGGTAAAAGTGCCTGTTGTTCCTTGATGGAGCAGGGGAGTGTGTCTTTGCACCATTGTGCCAGTGGTTGTGAGCAGTTGTGCTCGGGAAAACTCCATAAGCCACCCCAAATACCCGTTGAAGGTCGCTTGTTAAGTAATAACTTGTTGTGTTCATTAACTAAAATGGCAAACGTGGTGGTGCGCGTGGGGATGATTTTTTTTGGCTTAGGTGTTGGCAGTTGTGCGGAGATATCTAAGTGGTATGCCTGGCATTGTTCGACTAATGGGCAGGTATCGCACTTCGGTTTACTACGGGTGCAGACGGTGGCACCTAAATCCATAATGGCTTGCGTGTAATCTGCCACGCGCTTTTTAGGCGTAAGTTGACTGGCGAACTCCCACAGTTGTTTTTCTACGTCACTTTTTCCGGGCCAGCCTGCAATGGCGTAAAGGCGGGTTAATACGCGTTTTACATTCCCATCGAGAATGGGTTGTTGTTGATTCATTGCTTGGGCAAGGATGGCACCTGCGGTGGAGCGGCCGATGCCTGAAAGAGCAATGACTTCATCGAAATTAGTTGGAAATTCGCCCTTGAAATGCGTTTGGATATGTACTGCCGCTTTGTGTAAGTTTCTTGCGCGCGCGTAATAACCTAGGCCCGTCCATAAAGCCAAAACATCATCGACGGGGGCTTGTGCCAAGGCGGTGATTGTCGGGAAGCGGGCGGTAAAGCGTTCAAAGTAGGGAATGACGGTGATCACTTGGGTTTGTTGGAGCATAATCTCCGACAGCCAGACATGGTAAGGCGAGCGTTCTGTTTGCCAGGGAAGGTCGTGGCGGCCATGTTGCTCGTGCCAAGCCAGCAATGCCGGGGCAATGTCGCTTGCAGTATCAATGTGTCGTAATTTATCCATTAAAACATTTTCTTTAATTTGTCTTTTAATTCATCTTCAACTTTTTCAACTTTGTTTTTAAGTTCTTCTTTGGCTTTCTCTTTGGCTTTCTCTTTGGCCTTTTCTTCTGCTTCTTTGAGTTTGCGTTTAGCCGCAGCGGCTTTTTCTTTCGCTTTGGCCTTCACGTTGGCTTTTAATGCGGCGGCGAGATCGACTTTAAATTTGGGGTCGGTAAAAGGGCCGCTAATTTTTACATCTAATGGTAGGCCCTTTAGGTCGGTAAGATCTTTGCCGCCTTGACCTTGGCTAGTGCCAACAATGGTGGCGGTGGCGAGATAGTCAAGCTTTTGCTCGATATAGTGAATGTCACCTTTGCCTGTTAAGCGCAACAAGGGTGACTGTAAGCTTAAGTCTGAGTTATGGGCAACGCCATCTTTTAACTTGAATGACGCTGAGATTTGAGCGAAGTCTGTTTTGCTCGTTTTTTCGGTGCTGGGTTTTTTACCTTGTAGGCGTGCGCGTGTATCGCGAAGGAATTTGCCTAAATTGAAACCGTTGACGGCCCCATCTTTAAAAAGTATCGCGGCCGTTCCTGCTAAGTTTTGCATGATGCTGTCGACCTCTAGTCCACTGGTGGTGAGTTTAAGTGTGAGGTCGCCTTTGCCTTCGAGCATGTCGTTGTCGATGAGGTCTTTTAATAAAGGGCCCGCTTGTATAGCAGTTAAACGCTCATCCACTGAAGTGACAAGGGTTTCCCCTTGGGCGTCAAGTTTAATATTGCCCGAGTAACGGCCTTCATATAGCTTGGCTTTGAGTGGGTGAATATTAATTATGCCGTCGTTGGCTTTGATGTTAATAGCAATGTCATTCACTTTAAGGTTACTGGCGGTTAATTTGCCAACGTTTATTTTTCCATCGAGCAGCAGTGCCCTGATGGGGGCGAGGTCAATCGCTTCTGTAGTGGCTGTTTCGTTACTCGTAGGAGGGGGCGCTACAGCTGTTGTTTCAGTTTCTGGCGGCGGTAGGTAATGATCGAGGTTGAGGTGATCAAGGTCGAGATTGAATTTTATTTTGGGGGGCTCAGTATTGGCAGAGCGGTGAAGTTTTACTTGGCTTTTAAGCGTTGATTTGTCCAGGTGGATAATTATGTCGTTTAGCTTGGCTAAGCCAGGTTTTGCTTCGAGTTTTAAACTGAAGTCTGCATTGTTTAATACTTTGTCGTT
>Ga0316204_10010025_pt1 | contig 12376 bp, 15 predicted proteins | sample 6monrhotite_MG_2_FD_205661 | JGI IMG/M metagenome (GOLD analysis project Ga0316204, IMG submission 205661) | Microbial mat bacterial communities from mineral coupon in-situ incubated in ocean water Damariscotta River, Maine, United States -... | ecosystem: Environmental > Aquatic > Marine >...
ATCGTATTGAGCACTCAATTTCCCCAGCTTTTCTATTCGTTTAAATCCAGAAATTTTTACGAGCTGATGTTGGACTTCTTGTTTGGGTCTATCGATGGTATATGTGAAGTCTTCTATGATCAATGGTTCTGGACTGCTGATAGCTCGCACAAGATCTTCTGCACCTCCTAAATGAGAAGCTCTTAAAATTCCAACATCATTCTTAAATAAAGAGTATTGACCTTCAAATCCCCAATTTATTTTGTTTAATCCAACTCTCACCATCAAATTTCTTTCAAAATTTCCAGTGTTAGATAAAATGTAATCAGGAGCTTCGTAATCACCAAAACGCTTTACGGTACCCTGTAATTGAGCACTCCATCCATTCTCATAACTTTTAATGAGCGATGTACTATTGGATCCCCCAAGACCATTCGAGCCAAAAGTGAAAATAGAACGACCATATAAGGTATCCTTTAGTGCAATTCTTTCTGGTTCAGCCACAATAATACCACCAATAGCATCCCCCGTAAACTGCAGGGCAGACGCTCCTTTAAGCACCGTGATGCGACTGGAGCCGTTTATGTCTAGATTGGGAGCGTGTTCTACACCCCATTCTTGATCTTGCATTCTCACTCCATTATTTATTAGGCTAACACGACTACTGTGCAGTCCATTGATTACAGGTTTGGACACTGTATTTCCAGTATTTAGGGTGGCAACGCCACTTAGGTCTTTTAGCGCGTCACCAAGGCTAAACCCACTGTATCTTTCTAATGCACTAAGGTCTAAGGAATTTTCTAAGACTGTTTCAGATTTAGTGGTGAAGGTCTTGGCGGTGAGCAAAATTTCATTGAGAGTTTCCAAGTGATGTTCTAGAGAAAAGACGCGATCCAATGCTCCATCTAACTCTAAGTTGAAGCCTTTAGTGGAGCATTCGGGGTGAGATACTTGTAACGAATAATTTCCATCGCACAAGTTTTCAATCCTAAAATTTCCGTCCAAATCAGTTAGAACCGCAACCTCAATACCAGCCACAATAATAGTAGCCCCAGACAAGGGAGATTTATCATGAAGGTCAATGACGCTTCCAGAAATGAAAGATGTACACTCTTGAGCATTAGCGTTTTCTAAAAAAAGAAAGGCTAGCCCAACCAAAAAAATGTAGCGCATTTATAAGAATTAAGTTAAAAACTAAGAAGATCGTTTTAACTTGTTAATGGAGGGCCACGATTATCAATGAACCGATAATTGCTATAATGTAGATTATTTGTTTTTGCTTCTGTCGCTTCTTTTAAAACTCTAGCGATTACAAGAAGGTCGATTGATGTAAATTCGATTGCGGCATTAGAAAAATTATAAAGACACAAAGAACAATCCAATTCACTTTCATGCAAATGAACCTTTGATTCCAAACAAGGACGATGTTCTTGACTATCTGCAAGATGCTCCAACTTTAGGACACTTGGAAGCATTATAACAACGGTCAGCAGAAGACCAAAAATGCGATTATGAATATGTTGTTGTCGTCCGTACAATATAATAGGTATATCTAATCCTTAAGGCCAAAGATAGCGAACATCCGTTTAACAAATTGCCAGAAAAAGGTGAATTCACCAAAAACCCATCCATAAAAGACGAGCAACACTTGATAAACAGGAAAGATGATTAAAATTCGAACGGGCCAATAAATCCCGAGTCCCATCTCTTTAGTGACACCGATAAAATCGGTCACAGGGGCCGCAAGCTTGGCCGCGGTACTACCGGTAATAGCAAATACTACAAATATTACAGTCAGTTGCCAGTTGGTGGAAACATTCCAGCGTTCTTTCAGTTTTTTCATCCTCTTCCTCTTCTTCCGCCGGTAAAGCTCTGGTTAAAACGTTGTTGAAAATAGGTAAAGTAGTTGTATAACAGATAATTTACTTCCAAACCATAGTCGATATGAAATTCATAATTAATCTCTTGTTCGTATAAGTTCCGGTCAAACAGTTGAAAATTGCGAACTCGAAAGTTGTATTCGGTAACGAAAAGGCGATTTTTGGCTTCCAAGAAGGTTTGACTATAATATCCCTTCGGTGGTTGTGTTCTAAGCCAGACATTAAACCCGGGCTCAATGATTAGGATTTCGTATTCCAAACTATCATTGGCAATCCGTAGGGTATCATTAGCCACATCTTTTGCTATTGCCTCTTTTACCACAGATTTACTACTGTCGCAGCTTGCGAAAACTATGATAATGAGGAAGATGATACTAAAATATTTCATAGGACAACGGCTAGCGCAAAATTACAAAAAATGCGCTGTGTGTTTTCTGTTTTAACGGCCTTTAACAAAAAATGCGCTATAAATTATTTTACAGCGCATTTGAATATAAATTTTGGGAGTTGTTATTTTCCAAACAGCCCGCCGAGCAAACCTCCAATACCACCGCCACTACTTTTGTTGTTTCCGCCTAAAACCATTCCAGCAACATCATCCAGGATGCTACCATCATTATCTCCATCCAATAAAGATTCGATAAGGGATTGCTGTTTGGGTTGTTGAGTACCACCGCCCATTAAGCCTCCTAGCAAATCTCCAATTCCGGATTCAGAAGAAACATTTTGCTGTCTTTTTTCTTTTCCAAGATATCCTAAAACAATAGGAGCCAAGGTAGAAAGAATGTTCATAATGGAAGTGCTATCCATCCCAGATTTCTGAGAAAGTGCGCCCACCACATTGTCTTGAGAACCACCAAGTACGTGACCTAAAATACCAAGCCCATCGGTTTTCGCTTTATCATCAACACCTCCTCCAAAGAAACCACCCAAGTTTTCGAGTAAGCTTCCATCGTGTTTGTTATTTAGCGCATTCATAAGTCCTGCCGCTCCTTGAGGAGAGCTTGCATTTCTTTTCATCGCTCCCATTAAGAGGGGCAAAGCCATAGAAACAACCTGCGCTGTTTTATCTTCTGGTTGTTTTGTTTCGTTACTCACACCGCTAATCATTTGGCGGCCTAGGTCACTATTCAATAGATCTAAAATTCCTGACATCTTGTGTAATTTATGTTAAAGCCGAAAGGTACTAAAAAGAAAAGGATCCACTTAGTGTGAGTAACACCCGGCACAAGTAGCTTTCGACAAAAGACGGTATTATTCGCTTAATTACTTTAAAATTGAAATAATTTGCTCTGCCAACTCTGTTCCAATGCGGTCTTGCGCTTCATTGGTGGCTGCACCAATATGCGGGCTTAATGAAATACTCCCATTCATGAGTATTTTCACTTCAGGAGTTGGTTCGTTTTCAAATACGTCCAATCCTGCGAATGATAATTTTCCGCTCTCTAGGGCATCGATCAAGGCAACTTCATCAATCACACCACCTCGGGCAGCATTGATGATTCCTGCGCCGTCCTTCATCAATTCAAATTCTGCCTTGCCGATGACGTAACCATCTTGAGCAGGCACGTGTAAGGAGATAAAATCACTTTCAGCAAGTAAATGTTGTAAATATTGTGTTTTGAAATCGAAGGTCACTTCTTGGCCATCAAAGAAATCAACTTTAACTTGGGCTGCGTCTACGTAGCTATCGCTATAGATTACTTTCATTCCAACGCCCAACGCAATTTTTGCTACTTCACGTCCAATACGTCCAAAACCAATGATGCCCATTGTTTTCCCTCTCAATTCAGTCCCTTTCGCGTAGTTCTTTTTCAAAGCTTTAAACTTGGAATCCCCTTCTAGTGGCATGTTACGGTTGGCATCGTAGAGAAAACGAACACCGCCATAAAGGTGTGCAAAAACCAATTCGGCAACGGATGATGAAGATGCGGCCGGTGTATTAATTACATGTAAGCCTTTGTCCTTAGCGTAGGCAACATCTATATTATCCATACCAACACCACCACGCCCAATAATCTTTAATCCTGGACAGGAATCGATCAATTCTTTCCGCGCTGTGGTGGCACTGCGGACCAACAACACCTTAATGTCGTTTTCATTAATATAACGTACCAATTGCTCTTGGGCAACGTTGGTCGTAATCACTTCAAATCCGCCATCGGTTAGCGCGGCTACTCCGCTTTGTGAAATTCCGTCGTTTGCTAATACTTTCATATACTCTTGTACTCTTTAATTTATTACTTTTTACTTTTATGCTTGTCGTTCTAACTCGCTCATCACGTCTACTAAGACACCAACACTTTCAAGTGGCATCGCGTTGTACATAGATGCTCTATAGCCCCCTACACTTCTATGACCATTGAGTCCGTGGATACCCGCTTCCTTACACATGGCATCAAAAGATACCTTCAAGTCGTCATTAACCAGGTTAAAAGTTGCGTTCATTAGAGAACGGTCTTTTTCGTTTTTAACAAAGCCTTTGAAAAGAGGGTTGATATCAATTTCAGAATAAAGCAATCGCGCCTTGGCTTTATTTACTTTTTCAATAGCAGGAATTCCACCTAAATCTTTCAGCCATTCCAAGGTGAGCATGGAAACATAGACTGGAAATACGGCAGGGGTGTTGAACATACTGTCTTTGCTTATATGCACTTGATAGTCCATCATAGATGGGATGCTTCGGCTTACTTTCCCTAAAATATCTTCTTTAATTACTACCAAAGTGGTTCCAGCTGGCCCCATGTTTTTTTGAGCGCCTGCATAAATCAAGTCAAATTTTGAAAAATCCAACTCACGTGAAAAAATATCGCTGCTCATATCACACACAAGTGGCATGGCTAAATCTGGAAATTGTTTCATTTGAGTTCCAAAAATCGTGTTGTTACTCGTGCAGTGAAAATAATCTAAGTCTGCAGGAATGGTATACCCTTTTGGAATGTAATTAAAGTTTCCATCTTTGGAAGAAGCTACTTCTACCAATTCTCCAAATAGTTTGGCCTCTTTTATGGCCTTGGTAGCCCAAGTTCCTGTATTTAAATAACCCGCTTTCTTTTCAAGTAAATTATAAGCGACCATCAGGAATTCCAAACTTGCCCCTCCTTGAAGAAAGAGCGCTTTATATCCTTTATCTTGAAGGCCTAAGTGCTCTAAGGCTAGTGATTGGGCCTTCTCCATTACCTCAATAAAATCTTTACTTCGGTGAGAAATCTCAATAAGAGAGAGATCTAAACCGTTGAAATTAATTACGGCGTCAGCCGCTTTTTGTAAAACCGACTGTGGTAAAATGCAGGGTCCTGCACTAAAATTATGTTTTTTCATGACTGTAGTGAATTTTCGATGCAAAGATGAAAAAACTCCGTCCAAAAAAGGTTAAAAAACTAACAATTTATTAAGAGTCTTTCAACAATGATGCTAGTTTATAAGACTGATAATTTTTTAGCTTTTATTCTGAAGAAAATGTAATGTTCACATTGATTTTAAGTCTGAAAGTAACAAATTGTTAAAATGCCCCTTGGGTTTTGTGCTTGATGGATGCCAATGGACTTGAAACAAGCCAAAATACACCCTAGTTGGTTACAGTTTTTGCAAGAAGTCCATAGTGTCCACTCCGTCCGCATAGTCCCATAAATGGGGTGTTTGCGCTTGACCGAATGGAATTTCATTAGGCATGCCTGTGTGAGACACCACACATTGTATCTGATCTTCAGCTGCGCGTAATTTCGCCTTCAAGTCGGTCATATTTTCATAATACTCATAAAACACCACCGAAATTGGAGAGGAGAAACCTTGGTCTTCCTTCAGTAATAAAAACTCATTGTCTAGTATGTCTAACAAGCTCATTAAATAAACCGCCTTGTTGTAATCGTAGTTATTGATGTATTTATGTTCATTAATCACATGTTTCCACGAAAACATGGCTTGAAAGAAGGGGTCAAATTTATAATCCTTTGGCAGGTATACTTTGGAAACATTGCGACACCCTAATCCGTAGTATCGGAAGATGTCATTTGCCAGCGCCATCAATTGCGCTTCTGTTTCGGTACCGTCTAATATGGCAACGGAGTTTCGATTACGGCGAATAATATTGGGATATTTTCCGAAGTAATGATCAAAATAACGCGCGGTATTATTACTTCCAGTGGCAATTACAGCGTCGAAACCGGTGAGCCTTTCTTCCGAAAAAGAAATAAAGCCTTCAAACTCAGGTTCAATTTCACAGAGCCGCTTTACCAGATAAGGAAGCAATAGCTTATCATTGGAAGATAATTTTGCCAGCACTTTATGGCCGCTCAATAACACAGAGATAAAATCGTGAAACCCTACCAATGGGATGTTTCCTGCCATCACGATGGCCACGGTTTTTTTATGAGATGGCGCTTCTAACTCATAGGAACTGAGCCATTGCTCCACATTTTGCTGTGTTAGTGCTTCGCTCCAATTTTTACAGGAAAAATCTATATTCTCTTTAGTAAACCAGCCATTATGAGCATGGACCAGTTGGTATAACTGGCTAATCTCCGGGTTTTTATTTTCTGAATGTACTTCCGAAAGTACCTCGCCTAATTGGACGATTGCGTTAATTCTTTGTTGTATTTGCATTCTAGTTTGGAGTTCCCTTTTTTAGGCCTTAAATTTGCACAAAGTTAGAAAAAGAAAAAAGATGGCAATCATAATAACAGACGAATGTATTAACTGCGGGGCATGTGAACCTGAATGCCCCAATACCGCTATTTATGAAGGTGCCGATGATTGGCGTTACGCAGATGGTACCGACTTAACCGGATCCGTCGTATTGCCTAACGGAAAGTCTATTGAAGCCAACGAAACACAAGAACCGGTGAGCGACGAGATTTATTATATCGTGGCTGATAAATGCACTGAATGCAAAGGGTTCCATGACGAACCTCAATGCGCCGCGGTTTGCCCAGTGGATTGTTGTGTTCCCGATGAAGACAATGTGGAGACCGAAGAAGTCCTTTTGGGAAAACAAGCTTTCATGCACAAGTCCTAAATAATTTCTTTTTATTCTGAAATTTACTTTTTACAACTTCCTTCTTAGAAAAACATTGGATCCCATTTTGAACAGCTAAAGAACAGTTTAAATCAATGACAAGAAGATGTGGCATTTTTTGTTAGATAGCTTGTTATTTAGATTTCAGTCAGACGTATTGGCTCTATATGGAAGCGGTACGTATGTTAGTGAGTAATTAAAATCACCAAGGGCAGGCGGCAAACTTGTAGTGCGTTAAGTCGTCCATTCTGAGCAGTATTTCTGTATTCCTTCTCAATTTTTTGTACATTAGATGCATGCCCATATGGTTGCACACACTTCTCTGGATTCTAGCTATTTACCTGGCAATTAGTATTTTGTTGTACTACATTCAGGATTATTTTTTATTCAAGCCAGAAAAACTTCCAAAGGAATTTCAATTTTTTTATGAAAACCAAAATGCTGAAGAGTATAATATCGAAACCCGAGACGGTGCCGTTATTAATGGACTTCATTTTAAAACTGAAAATCCAAGAGGGGTGGTCCTTTACTTAAAGGGAAATTCGAAGAGTATCAAGGGATGGGGAAAGTTTGCCGTGGATTTTACACGGCATAGCTTCGATGTGATTATGGTTGACTATCGCGGCTTTGGTAAAAGCACCGGAAGACGCAGCCAAAAGGCTCTGAAGCACGACTTGCAATTCATTTATAATAAGATTCGGGAACGGGTAAGTGAAGAGTATATCATTTTGTACGGAAGATCGTTGGGCTCAGGATTTGCGACAAAATTAGCCTCTACCAACAACCCTAGGATGCTTATTTTGGACGCTCCTTATTACAGTTTAAAAAAAGTGACCAAACGGTATATGCCGTTTATGCCGCTCTCTTTGATTCTGAAATTTCCAATGCCAACCTATAAGTGGTTGAAGTATGTAAATTGTCCGATTCATATTATCCATGGGACGAATGATAAGTTGATTCCTTTTAGTAGCAGCGTGAAACTATCGAAGGTGAAACCAACAACGACGCGGCTATGGCCTGTGATTGACGGCGGACATAAAAACTTAAATAATTTTGAAAGCTACCATCAGATGCTCGGAGAAATTGTAAACCATAAGAAATTGGATATCGACCTTGAAACGACCAGCCATAAAGTAAAACACTCCAGCAAGCAAACCCAATGAAACTCTTGAAAAAGGCAGTACTTGTTTTCATTTCCTGCTATGTATTAATTACGGCACTCATGTTTGGATTACAAGAAAAGCTTATTTTTTTACCTACGCAGCTTTCGCAGGAGTATGAATATACATTTGACCGTCCTTTTGACGAACTCTTTTTGGACACCGAAGATGGCGCTCGTCTGAATGCACTTCGCTTTAAAGTAGAAAATCCTAAAGGAATTATTGTTTATTATCACGGAAACGCTGGGGATTTATCGCGCTGGGGAACCATTACAGGCTATTTCGAACAATTTGATTACGATGTACTGGTGATGGATTATCGAACCTATGGAAAAAGCACCGGAAGACTAGGCGAGGAGGAGATGTATCAAGATGCGCAGCTTTTCTATCTGAAAGCCAAAGAGTGGTTCAGTGAAGATCAAATTATAGTGTATGGGCGTTCCTTAGGAACTACTTTTGCTACGCATGTGGCGTCCCATAACAACCCTAAAGAACTCATCTTAGAGTCTCCATTTTATAGTTTGGAAGCGGTGGCAAAAAAACGCTATTGGTTTTTGCCCGTCGGACCCTTATTAAAGTATTCTTTTTCTACTTCTGAAAAGATGCGGAAGGTGAAATGTGAGGTGACTCTTTTTCATGGGGATCGAGATGGGGTAGTGCCCTTCCGAAATAGTGAACTGCTAAAAAAAACCCTCCCGGAATCCCAAATCAAATTGGTGATAATCCCGGGAGGGTCTCATAATGATCTGGTGAACTTTTCAGAATACCAAAAAGGAATTCGTAAGTTGCTGCCAGAGTAAGATGATTTAATTGTCGATCTTGTACTTCGCATCCTTTTCTCGTTCTTCCTTGGTACGAGTATCCGGTTTGTTTATCGCATCAATGGCAGCTTGCTTATTCAACGCTGTTAATCTTTGCTTTTCAGCTTCATTGTTAGAAGGCGGATTGTTAGGATCTACATTTTTCTTAACGGCCATAGTTGTAGCCGCCCTATTAGCTTCGGCCTTCTTGGCCATTTCCATCTTTTTTTGATATAACGCTTTCGCAGCGGCGTCGTCCTTAGGAGCTGTGTCCTGAGCTTGGACCATTACACTGGCAAACATAATAGCGCAAAGGGTGAGAATAATTTTTTTCATTGTAAGGTTTTTAAATATTAAAAATCGTTAGTTGAACGTCTAAGGTAGTAATTATTTTTCTTCTTTTTTTAGTTTTTTAAGGCAGGTAGTAATTTTGAAGTATAGAAGGAATACAAAGCAAGATCACTTTCTATGGTGACACCCACGATGGGCCAGTACACTGCTGAAATAGTAAACAGCTATAAAAAACCCTCCCGGAATCCCAAATCAAATTGGTGATAATCCCGGGAGGGTCTCATAATGATTTAGTAAACTTCCCTGAATATCAAAAAGGAATTCGGAAAACTTTAATCCATTAGTTGTCGTTATCGACTTTAGCCTTGGCCTTGGCCTTTACTTTGGCATTTACCTGTTTTTTATAATCTTCGTTCATTTCCTCTACTTTCATCACTGCGTTTTTAGCATCCGCATCAGTGTTTGATTTCTGAGTTTGTGTAGGGTGGGTTGCATCGGCATCGGCATCGGCACCAGTGCTGGTTTCTACCTTATCAGTTGTAGTGGTAGCAGAAGTGGCATCTGCATTCTGAGCCTGCACCATCATAGAGGTAAGCAGAACAGCACCGAGCGTAAGAAATGTTTTTTTCATTGTAAGATTTTTAAAAGTTAGAACTCGTTAGTTGAAAGACGAAGTTAGTAATTATTTTTCTTCTTTTTGAGTTTTCCGGTGCCTTTACTTCGTTTTTCTAGTCGCGCCCGGTTTTTCTCTAGCGCATCCATACGTTCCTTTTTTTGTTGCTCTAGAATCTTGCGTTGGGCTTCTGCTCTTGCTTTTGCCTCAATTTGAGACCGAATCAATTCCTCTTCTTGACGTTTTTTCTCCGCAGCTATGAGTGCTTCATTTTCTTCATCAATGGTCACTTTGTCTACAATAACTTTGTTTTCATCATCAACTTTGGTAGCATCTTCTTTGAAAAATTGATTTTCTTCTTCGGAATCGGATACAATGATAGCGCCTTTTACTTGCTCCACTTTCTCCACTTCCTTGACGATTACCTGACTTCCTTCTCGTTTTACTTCACGTTTCACGGTAGAAACTTCTTTAATCGTCTTGTTTTCCTGTGCTTCGGCAGTAAAGATACATGCTCCTATGGCTAGTAATGCCAGTGTAATTTTTTTCATAATCTACGTTTTAGTTATTCTTCTTATAGAATCATTACATCACTTCACTTACCTGGATAATAGGTTCAATATTTGTAAAATTGGGTAAGTCTCCCATAATTTTTTCGGCATTGGGTCCGAAAGCCTTTCCAAATTCCTCTACCGAATCAAAATACATATTTCCCATGCCTGCATAGGGAGCTGTTGATCCAGGTGCAGCACCGCCTAAACCTTTTTCGACAGTAGCTCCTTTGAGGGAATCACCTAAAAGTTCAGTCACCATGGGTAAATGAGTATTGCAGTAATAATCCATGTTGAATGTTTTGTTTGCTCCGTTTGGATATAAGACACTCACTTTAGTCATTCCTTTTCTCATACTTCGATTTTAAGTTTCATACTCATGTGGCTTTTCTGATAACGCCCTGTTTTTGATGTGGTAGCTAGACTCCACAATAGTTTTGCTTTTTTATTCCCAATTTAATGATGTGATAAAAATACATAATATGTCTCATTCTTAAAAATCATTAAAAAACTCCCTGAGTGATCAACACTGAGGGAGTTTTATAATTTAACTTGAAAGTAGCTTAGTTATCTATCTTCCCAGCTTTCTTTCTTTTTTCTTGCTCTTCAGCCTCTAATTGGGCTTTCGTAATGACACGAGCTTTAGAAGTAGTAGGCATTGTTTTCGCACCCTCCTCCATTGCAGCTTTCTTTTTGGCTGCCTTAATTCTATCCGACTTCGCTTTGCGCTCTGCCAATACTTTTTTCATATCTTCATTCCGTGTTGAGCTGCCGTTCGGATTTAGTTCGTCCTGACTCTTTGATGTTGTTGGCGCAGTGCTGGTGGTCTTGACAACTACTTTTTTGGTAGCAGTGCCTACCATATCACTATCTTCCTGGGCTTGAGCTGTGAATCCACCAATCAACAGTGCACATGCTATAAATAAGATTTTTTTCATTTTAAATGTACTATTTATTGTGAGTTATTTGTTCCTGAGCGAAATATACAAAATATTATCATTCTGAATCGTAATTCTGTGAAATCAATCCCCTTCCAACCCTAATTATCTATAAGGTTCCCTTATATTTGCCGCCGGAATCTGAAAGAAAACAACAGAGGATTATATAAAAGCTCACAAAAATGAAAGCAGGAATTGTAGGATTGCCAAACGTAGGTAAATCCACCCTTTTTAATTGTTTGTCAAACGCCAAAGCGCAAAGTGCAAACTTTCCATTTTGTACAATTGAACCTAATATAGGCGTTGTGAATGTGCCCGATCCACGGCTCGTTAAACTGGAAGAGTTGGTCAACCCAGAACGGGTGATGCCTGCTACTGTAGATATCGTTGATATTGCAGGTTTGGTAAAAGGAGCTAGTAAAGGTGAGGGATTAGGAAATCAATTTCTTGGAAATATTCGTGAAACAGACGCCATCTTGCACGTATTGCGGTGCTTTGACAACGACAATATTGTTCATGTGGATGGTAGTGTTGATCCTGTGAGAGACAAGGAAACCATTGATATTGAACTCCAACTAAAGGATTTAGAGACGGTTGAAAAGAAACTGGAAAAGGTGAAGAGAGCGGCTCGTACTGGAAACAAAGAAGCAGTCAAAGAACAAGAAGCACTGCTTAAGGTGCAAAGTGGTTTGGAAAGGGGTCTTTCTGTAAGAGCCATTGACCTTACGGACGCTGAAAGAAAGGAATATATCAACGAGCTTCAGTTTATCACAGACAAACCTGTGATGTACGTGTGCAATGTGGACGAAGGCGCTGCCGTGAAAGGCAACGCCTATGTAGAACAGGTCAAAGCTGCTGTTGTGAATGAAGATGCCGAAGTATTGGTCTTGGCCGTAGGTACAGAGGCAGATATCACCGAACTAGAAACCTTCGAAGAGCGTCAAATGTTTTTAGAAGATCTTGGGCTGGAAGAGCCAGGATCTGGTAAACTGATTCGATCTGCCTATAAATTACTAAACTTACAAACATATTTTACCGCTGGAGTTAAGGAAGTTAGAGCATGGACGATTCCAGTGGGAGCGACGGCGCCACAGGCTGCAGGGGTTATTCACACCGACTTTGAGAAAGGTTTTATCCGAGCGGAAGTCAT
>Ga0316204_10010026_pt1 | contig 12375 bp, 15 predicted proteins | sample 6monrhotite_MG_2_FD_205661 | JGI IMG/M metagenome (GOLD analysis project Ga0316204, IMG submission 205661) | Microbial mat bacterial communities from mineral coupon in-situ incubated in ocean water Damariscotta River, Maine, United States -... | ecosystem: Environmental > Aquatic > Marine >...
CCAGACATCCGATGCACCGAGCACAGCACATCTGTTTCTTGAATAGCTGGATAGCCACGTATCAACGACAAGTTTTTTAACTCGCAATCCTGCTAACTCTTTCTTAAAATCATTCGGTTAGGTTTCTGCAAATTACAGAATTGGGCTTGATTATCTGCGGATTCGGTATCGAAGATTGCAGCACTAAATCAATTGATACGGCAGGTATAAAATATGCCCAATCGTGGTAATATTATCCACGATGTAACTGGATAGGCATCCTTCGACAGTTCGCAAGATGCGGTCAAACCAACACCTTTTTTTTCGTCTCAAATAAGAGATCAAAAATGTTGCCTACCCAAAAGGGTGGCGTACACCTAGAAAGAGCTACCCAAAAAACCCAATATATTCAATCTCTTAACTGATGTATTAACCACCTTTTTTAGGACTTCGTTAACTTCTGCCGACCATTAACAAACCGTTAACTCAGAAGGAGACAGCACGTGAAATACACTTTGCTTACAACGATAGCGCTTGCCTCAGGGGTGTTTATGGCACCCGCAGCCCAGGCAGAAATTATCACTTATCATGTCACCAATCCCGGAGGCCCACATTCTAATGGTATGGTAGCGGGAGGAGGAGGTACTCCTGATCCCTATTGGCGTTTTGAACATGGATCAACGTTCAGTGTAAATACCCATAACGGAACCGGATCACTTTCGGCGACATTGATTAATAATCTGGGAGTGTCGACTCCTCTGGAACTGGAGTTTTCAGGCCTTCTCGACACGCTCGACGGTACGGATCATTACTACGTGAAGGGCAATGGCGCGCCTTATAACCCTGCCACACAGGATTATTTCACTGATGCGTCAGGGTCGTTTGATTACAAACCATTTGGCAAACCATTCCATATTGACCCGGATAATTCCGTGACCGGGAAATCGGTAGTTCAGTTCGGCAAAGGAGCAAATTACACCGATCCCAACAAACACGGCTTTGCCGCATGGTTGGAATTTATACACCCGAAAACTGGTAAAACCGTGAAGTGGGATATCTACGGCGGATTGAAGCCCAAAGACTACCCAACCAAAGTTCCGGAACCCGGGTCTTTGGCACTGTTGGCTCTTGGCGTGGGCGGCATGGCAATGGCCCGGCGCCGCAAACGTAAGCTAGCAGCTGCATAGCGAACCGAGCTAAGCCCTGTGGAGGGGGTGCGACCTTCGGATCGCGGCCGCGCCCCCTCTGCTCCCATAAACAAGACACCGGTCCCCAGCCGGAACGGACCTATTGTCCGAACCAAAGCAAGGTAATATTCATGGCCCGCATAATTTGGTTCCCTCTTATAATTCTAGCTGTCGTCGGGCTGACGGCCTGCGACCTCAATAGACGCTCAGCCGAGGAACAGGCCTATGCTTCTTTCGCAGACAGACATTATCTCGACACCCGCATCCATTTGGCCAACGCACTAGAAGAAGACCCAGACAATATGGCGCTACGCCGTTTGCTGGGAGAAACGGCGCTGGCATTGGGAGACGGACAAGTCGCTGAAACGGCTTTCCGGAAAGTGATCCAGCAAGACAGCACCCATGCAGAGGATGTAAATCTTTATCTTGCGCACGCCCACTTGCTTCAAGGGGAATCCGATGAGGCTCTGGCATTGATTAGTGAACAGGAAGCCGCAGGGTCATATGCGTTAAGATTACTGGCCCAGGCACGGCTGCAAGGCGGGGAATTGTCAAAAGCGTGGGCAACCATTGAACGGGCCATCGTCGCTGCACCGAACGATGCAGATATCTTGGCATTAGCCGGTCAATATCAACTTTCTACCGGAAATATTGATGAGGCGAAACAATATGCTCGCCGTGCAATCGCCAGTCCTAAACCCGGCGTCGAGGCATATCTGTTAATGGGCCGGATCCATTCTATTCAAGGAGAACTTGATAATGCTCTTGAACAATATGACGCCGGAATTGCACATTTTCGCGACCATGTGCGCCTCTATATCGGACAAGCTGCGGTTTTTGCCGATCAACAGAATGCAGAGAAGATGGAGACCGCAATTGCCAATATCGAGCGGATCAGCCCCGGCCATCAGGGCGCAACATATATTACGGCCCGATATGCGTTGAATCGGGGAGATATTGAAAAGGCAAATGAGTTTGCCCAATTGCTGGAAGGGGCTTCGCGAAACAATCCTCCCCTACTGCTCCTGCTAGGAGAAATTCAGACAAAAAAGGGGAACATTCAGCAGGGCATTTCGCATTTGAGAGCGTTCCTGCGCCTTACTCCCAATCACCCGACGGCCAGCCTGCTACTCGCAAAAGCGCTGGACGAGAATGGTGACAAGCAAGAGGCATTTGAAGTTATGTCTGGTGCCGTGTCCCGTGCTTCCAGCCCACAAAAAATGGTTGCCTATGCCGCCTTGCTCGCAAAGCAAATCGACGATCCGACTTTACCTCTGCTATCACGACGCAGCACGACGCCACCACTTGTCAAAATCAAGGATCAGCTCGCGCGCGTTCAGAAAGCAACGAGGAGTGGCGAATGGCAAACAGCAGCAAATATATATGACAACCTGACCAAAGGCGACTTTTCCAGTCATCCAATGCTTCTTAACAATGCGGCAATGACCCATCTACGCTTGGGAAATGGCACCCGGGCCCTGGAACTTGCCGAAAGGGCTTATGAGCTAGCGCCGGATGATCCGTCGGTAATGGATAGTCTCGGTTGGATCAGTCTCAATGTTGCAAAAGACCATTCCAAAAGTCTTCAATTGTTGAAACGAGCGTTCCAACTCAACCCAGGCAACATGCAAATCCGGTTACACCTGGCACAATCGCTAGCGATAAATGGTCAAAAGACTGAGGCTCGGCATCATTTGGAGCGTGTAATGGCCGTCGTCGACAAGGAGCATCACAAAGCCTTTGAAGCAATCTTGGCGCGACTTTGAGACCCCTAATCTGGATTTTTTGACTATTTGAGGCTCCCTAAGCCGCTAGGCCTCTGAAAACGTATCCTTCAGCTTGGCCTGTGTTGCCCATAGCTTTAGGTCTTCCAGAAGCTGGCTTTTAGATATCTCGATTGTGTCGAAAACGGTCAACAATATGGATGCAACAAACTGCCGCAAATCAATTATTGCATAGGGCGATCGATATCGGTCATCACCATTGTCCGAGAAAACCTGTGTCATTTCCGATTGGGTTAGCAGAACTATTTCCTCACCCCACTGACTTTCACGCTTCAATGCCAGTAAACCAGAAAGTTCTGTTAATAGAAAACAACCTTCTGTTTCGGTATTTGGCGGCGACGCAACTCTGGCCACGGCATCAAGCAAAATATCTTCAAATTTCAATATTTCCTGGACGATGCGTTCGGGCGTTGAACCAATCTCTACATATTCCAATGCCAATCCCATCAGAAACAGTTCCCGCCACGTATATTTAACCCGCCTCCCACGCCCGGTGTTGATTCCAAGAGGAAAGCCCAACCTTTGAAAATGCTGCAATCGGCCACGAAAGGAAACCGACTTACTCCTTGATATCTTGTGCTTTTTTGACAGTATTTGGAAGATTTCAGAATATTGAAACGATACATTAGATTTCGGAAACATAACGCTCATGTTTGATCCTATTATTTGAAATGACAATATTGTTATTGTTTATATGGCAGTAGCTTTTTCCTCTTTGAACAACTCCCAAATTACAGAAATTGACGGCTATCCGATGCCCGGCCTCTGCCAAACAAGAAACTTCTCTTTCGTTTCCATTTTATGTTGCTAGTGGAAAAAATAACCCTTCGAGCTCACGTATAAAGGTAAATTTGAGCCACTCACATCACCATCAGTCGACGGCTTTGTAATTTTATCAAAAAAGATTGATCGGCTTGCCGGATCGGCTCTTTTACGATCTTTTATATTCTGTTTGATCACAGGTCGATCAAGACTGTCCAGGAAACGCTTCATTATCATCATTGAAACCACCCTCCTAAATATTGAACAGGATTCGCATGCCGACCGCATCTAGTCGAACTAAATTTGACTCATTTTGGTTATATCGGACTTATTCGGCCATCAATTTATGCCAGCAAACAACTCAAGATGATAAATATCTCGAGTAATTGCACTTCATATTCACAAGATCGTCACCCATATAGGTGGAATTACTAACCGGGAGGGCTACCATAGAGGTAGCTAATGTCTTTCGAGTCGGCTAATCGGGGAAACAGGGGCAACATACGGCGTATAATTATGGGCAAAGTTAACGAGGAACTGGCTGCTCTTGAATCGCTGTTGTCGCAGGTCCAGACAAAGGTCGATTCAGTAAGGCAAATTGCTGCGACCGATCAATCTGACGAATCCAATTCCAAGCCTGAAGTCATAAACGATGCAGAATTGGTGGTTCGAGCGGAGAATTTGCTGAAATGGAGCAGACTAAAAGCGCAATTTCTCAATCTGGGGACGGGCTTATTCTCTGATTCCTGCTGGGATATGTGTCTTGATATATATATCTGTGACCTCAAGGAGGAACAAATCACCGTGTCTTCTGTGGCGCATAGCTCGGGTATCCCTATGACAACCGCTATGCGATATATTAATGTTATGTCCGAGGAAGGTTTGCTCGAAAAAACACCTAATCCTTCTGATAACAGGATGGTTTTTGTATCAACCTCCTCATCCTGCAAAGAGAGAATATCCGACGTACTGAAAAATTTGCCCTAAAAGCACGGCTTTCGGATCAAGCAGTAAAGCCTAGACTTTCATTAACTATAATTTAACCAACATTGTTCATTTCTGATCCCACCAGATGACGGGCCGAGGATTGCGGGATCTTCGGCCCACTCTTCCCCGGCAGAGCCGGGTAATGTGTGCAGTTATCTGGGTGATTTAATGACCGATGTAAATTTAGAAGCGCAGTTGGATGCAATGCTTATTGGCAGCAGCCAAAAAATGCAGCAGCTTCGTATGCTCGTAAAATTTGCTGGACGATGCAACAGTTCGATAATGATTACCGGACCTTCGGGTAGTGGTAAAGAAGTTGTCGCCAACGCAATTCATTCAATTTCCCAACGCGCTTCAAACCCCAACATAACCGTCAACTGTGGCGCATTGCCCGAGCAACTTGTTGAATCCGAGTTATTTGGTCACGAAAAAGGCAGTTTTACCGGCGCGATCAACAAGCATGTTGGTTTGTTTGAACAATCCAACAGCGGAACAATTTTTCTCGACGAAATTGGCGATATGCCACTGAATATGCAGGTAAAACTGCTTCGTGTGCTGGAAACACGCATTGTTAATCGTGTGGGCGGCAATGAAAATATCCCCATCGATGTCAGAGTGATCGCAGCAACCCACAAAAACTTGGGCGATGCCATACAAAATAACAGCTTCCGTGAAGACCTGTTCTACCGGTTATGCGTTGTTCCAATCGAGGTTCCTGCTCTTTGCGAGCGTACCGAAGATATTCCGGCGCTGGTCGATCATTTTTTGAAGAACCAAACAGAAACCAACCCCCTGCCCATCTTTTCAGCCGAAGCCTATGCGGCACTGCAACAATATCAATGGCCAGGCAATGTTCGTGAATTGCGCAATGTTGTCGAACGAGCTGGCGTATTCTTCTCTGGACAAACGGTTTTGGCGCAAGATATCGCAATGTTGATTCAATCTGACATTGCAACCGCAATGCAGAACAATGTGTCGCCTGAGATGAATACAGGTCAACCTGCCGGATGGGGTAATGCAGTCAATCAGCAGTCGAATGATATGTCCTTCATTCGGCAGACACCTTTCGAAAGAACAATGTCGTCTCTTCAGGAGCAACAATCAAATAGCGTTAATGATTTGAATGCACATTTACAAAATGAAGAACGCAGGATCATCGAACATGCGTTACAAACATCGCATGGGGTGGTGTCCAGAGCTGCGCGATCGATAAATATCAAGCGAACCACCTTTATCGACAAGATGCATAAATATGATATTGCCAAACAAATTCAGAATGGAAACGTGATCGAAGCGGCTCTTTAAGCAGTCTAAAAACTCTCATCCATTCGCATTATTTTACCGGTGAAATCGACTTCCAAGCCTTTTCAATTTCGTGAAGCATTTCTCTGGCGGATTCGACACGCTCGATTAAAGTTGGTCCAATATCCGCTTGAATGCGTTTAGCGGCTTCGGTGTAAATTGTGTGCAGCGTCTGCGCTAAATCACCCGCCACTTCAAAATCCAGCGACTCATCCAGACCATTTAAAATGGTCAGAGCTTTCGCCCGAAATTCAAACATTTTTCCGCTATCATTGCGTTTTGCGCTTTCTATCATCAAGTCCAGATTATCGCGCAGCTCGCTGAAGAGTACGGCGATTAAATCATAGGGGTTGGCTGACAAGACCCGGCTGTCTTTCTCGATGGATTGATAACTGGAAGCGCGTCTAATATTCGATTGAAATGTCATGCTTTCTGAGGCTTTCTATTTTCAGTTATTATTGTTGTTGTTGAATGAGGAAAACTGTTGTTCGACATAGGATTGCGTGGCTCGCAAAATCGAAAGTTGTCGTTCAAGACCGGCAAAAGTTGACTCCAATTGCTCACGCAATCGATCACTATCTTCATTTATCTTCTCGCGTTGTTCCGCGATCGACTCCCTGATCGTCGTAAGCCGCTCTTGCGCCAAAGTTAACGCGCCACTTTCATCCTGAAGTGATGACGATATTTTATCAAGAGCACCTGAAAGTCCTATATTCGTCTCGGTTGCTATTGCTGGTTCCAGCATCAACTTAATTGCCCCGCTATCGAGTTCCAGAGCGGCGTCAAGACGGGTTTCGTCTATACTCAACGTTCCGTCATTCTCGGTTCGCAAACCAATATCGGCAAGCGTTCGAAAATCGCCGCTGTCTGCCAAATTAGTAGATGTTAACTGGCTGAGTTGGCGCATAACTTCTCTGGCACCACGGTCTCCAGCCAATGGTCCACCACTTGCACCCGATAACCCTGGAGCCGTCGCATTGTTCAATGAACTTCTAAACTCATTATAGGCAGTAACAAACTCCGTCACCAAACTGCGCACATCAAGCGGTTCTGAATCTCCACTGATGGTAAAACTGGTGCCGGGTTCAGCAGCGAGAAGAGAGATTTCCACACCGGGGATAGCCCCTGTAACCGTGTTGCTGCTATTGGTCAGTTCTATGGTATCAATCCGAATGATGCTGTCCGCTGCGGCTGCGATATTCGTCAGATTCATTGCTGCAGACGGGCCACTTTGTGTTATTGTAAAAGCGTTCTCAACACCTTCCTGCGCCTCGAAAACAAGTCGTGCGCCGGCATTATCCGTCAGTATGGAAGCGGTTACACCGCTGTTACTATTGTTGATCGCATCCCTCATTCCGGCAAGGCTGTCATTCGAACTGTCGATAACAACGTCAACGCTGCCTCCGCTATTCGTGATCGTTAACGTTCGCTCTCCGACTGGATCTGATGCACTCGCGAATACATCCGTCATCTCTCGCTGAGCCGACGCAGTTTGAACTATCTCGACGCTCGCTGGAAGCCCCTCGGGTCGTGCACCGTCCAAGACGCTAGCACTAGCTAGATCCGTTCGACTGGAAACCAAGTTTCCAACAAAACCCTGCCCGTTGAGCGTTTCTTTGACAGCGGCAGAAAAAGTGGTGAGCGCCGACGCGGTGGAAGCCATTGCTGAAATACGCGTAGAATTTAACTGCTCACGCTCCTGAAGCTGCCCCAGTTTTGCGCCCGTCGATGCCGCAACCAAATCTGACACAAGTTGGGCAGAATTCAGACCTGAACCGGCCCCAATGCTATTTACGATATTTCCGAACATTCTTACTTCACCTTCCGGGCGATTGACGGTCAATTGCGATGTGAATTAAGAGTGAATGCACATTATTGGTCATGCTAAACGGCTCCCATCGGGCGCATATTGCATATCTTCAGGCAGCTCGATGCTCGGTTTGCCAAGCGGGCCAACCAGTTTCTCATCCAACTGGATCAGGAAGCTGAGTACCAGAGCTACCGCAGAATAGAGGCGATCATCGATAATCTCACCAATATCAGACGTGAAATAGATCGATCTGGTAAGTTCCGGATATTCCAAGACTGGCGTACCGATATCTGCCGCCATTTCGCGCATGGCCAGCGCAATTGCATCACAACCCTTGCCAAGAACGACCGGGGCATAATCCTCTTCACGATCATAACGAAGGGCTACTGCAAAATGCGTTGGATTGACCAGAATTACGGTAGCATCCGCCACCGCTTTGCGCGTGGAGTCGCTCATCATTTCACTGCGCCGCTGGCGTTGCAATGCGCGAACATCTGGCGAGCCTTCACTTTCCTTATATTCGTCTTTAACTTCCTGCTTGGTCATTTTCAGACGCTTGTTGCGTTGAAAAATCTGGATTGGCACATCGACCATCGCAATTAGAGCCAGGCTAATGGCTATTCCGATCAACAGTTTCAGGAAAAGTGACGAGTAGCTCGCAAGCGCGCTGTCTAAATCTTGGGCACCCATTTGAGCCAGATCACCCAGATGCAGATAAAAGATTGTGCTGCCAACAGTACCAATCAACAGGACTTTCAGAATTGACTTGCCCAATTCCATCAAACCATTGGTTCCGAAGATTTTGCCCATTCCTTTAATCGGATCAAGCTTGGAGGGTTTTGGCTTCATCGCCGACCATCGAAAACCAAGCGATCCAAGAACCGCCGGTGTTGCAATTGCCGCAACCAAAAGAGCGAAAAAAAGCGTCATAAACTCAGTAGTCAGACTGAACACAAGCGAGAAACTGCGTTCGCCAATATCAAAAACTTCAACATCGGCCTGATCAAACATCAAAGCGCTGGCGAGCATATCGGCAAGCGCCTGGAATAACAGGCTGCCAAACATCAAAATTCCTACTGTGCCAACGAAAATTACTATTGCACCGCCTAGATCGCGAGACTGAAGGACATCGCCTTTCTTTGCGCTGTCCAGTAATTTCTTCGGCGTTGGTGCTTCGGTTTTTTCTCCGCCATTTTGTGCTTCTTCAGCCACTATCTACCTCCTGCAATCAAGGCAGCATGATCAAGACCCATGCCAATAGATTGAGTTATCGTTTCCGCCATGATCGGAGCCGTGACGGCCAAAGCGATCAAACCGCCTGAAATCGTGACCGGAATACCCACCGCGAAAAGGTTGAGTGCCGGTGCTGTCCGGGCCAGAAAGCCCATGATAAATTGGATAAGAATGAGGGCGCCACCAACCGGGAGAGCAATAAGTAGTCCCATCGAGAATAATATTCCGCCAAATTTTACAATTCCGGAGAATATCTCTGCGCCCAAGAAAGCATAACCCGGAGGTAGCGCAGAATAGCTGTTCACAATGGTAGCCAGCAGCATGAGATGTCCATCAATTGCTAGCAAAAGTAACGTGGCCAATATTGTCAAAAACTGGCCGATAACAGGGGTAGATTGACCTGTCTGAGGGTCCGACATACTGGCAAAACCCAGGCCCATCGCGTTACTGATCGTCTCCCCCGCTATCAAAACACTGGAATAACCCAGCTGTAACGAAAAACCGATGGCAAGGCCGGCCAGCACTTCTCCCATTACGAAAAGGCTGTTACTCAGGCTAATCGCTGTATCGCCGGGCAGATCGAAACTGGCACTGTTAGTTGCAACCATTCCAATCATAAACGCCAGGATAACGCGGATCTGAACCGGTACATTCGCTGCACCAAAAATCGGCGCGACAACCATTGCCGCACTGGGTCGGATCATTGCCAGCATCCATATCCAGATCTGACCTTCAACATCGGCAAAACCAGGTGCTATCATAAGAGAAGCTCCGGTATTTGAGCGTAAATGTCCTTCGTAAAATCGACGATTAGCACCAGGACGGTTCCGCCAAACACTGCTGCCACAACCGCCACAACAACCAGTTTTGGTACAAACGTGAGGGTCTGTTCATTGATAGAGGTTGCCGCCTGGACCATACCGAGGAGCAATCCCACAAGTAGGGCCGGGATCAGGAATGGCGCTGCTGCAAGGGCCGTAACCCATAAGGCCTGCTGAGCAATACCTACAAAAAAGTCTGGACTATCTGCCATGATCTAGGTCGCAAATGATCCAGCGAGTGACCCCATTGTCAACGCCCAGCCATCGACAAGCACAAACAAGAGAAGTTTGAACGGCATCGATATGATGATCGGTGATAACATCATCATACCCAGCGACATAAGAACAGCCGCGACAACAAGGTCGATTATAAGAAACGGCAGAAATATCATGAAACCGATTTGGAAAGCCGTTTTCAGCTCGCTGGTCACAAACGCAGGCAACATGATTGAAAAAGGGATATCTTTAGTCGATTCAAAACCCTCTTCTTTGGCCAAATTCATAAACATTTGCAGGTCGCTTTGCCGTGTTTGTTTGGCCATAAAACTGTGCATCACATCACCGGATCTTTCGATCGCCTCGGTCAGCGTGATCTCATCGGCGGAATAGGGCGTAACTGCCTGCTCGTTTATCTTCTCAATGCTGGGAGCCATGACAAACAGAGACAAAAACAAGGATAGGCCAAGCAACACTTGGTTCGGTGGAGTTTGCTGCAATCCCAAGGCATGTCGTAATATCGAAAGCACAATGATGATACGTGTAAAACTGGTCATCATAAGAACAATCGACGGTAGGACCGTCAACAAGCTCATCAATATTAAAATCTGAAGCGTTACACTTAATGGCTGCCCATCTCCGGAAACATCTTCCAGCGCTCGCTCCAGTGCTCCGGAAGCACCAGCAGGAGCGGCTTGTGCCAAGGTAGGCTCAGCCACAAAGGCCGACATGCAAAACATTGCGACCGCCGCAAGAACTTTCAAATTAATCCGCATTTTTCGTATCTATCTTTTCAACGCCGTTTCGTGTGACAGAAATCAGGATCTTTCGCCCTTCAAAGTCGACAACAGCGAGCTTGTTGTTCACGCCGATTGGCAGAACCTCGACGACGTTTAGAATGTTGGATTTCTGGCGCATCATCGTCTGCGGCTGATATTTGCGATAAAGCCAGAGTGAACCGTAAATTAGCAACCCGATCAGCGGGAGCATAATGACCAGTTTTAGGATGTAAAAAGACATTAGCTGCGTCTTTCCACGCGAGCTCGCGCCATTCCGTTCGAAACAATTTCCGCAATCCGAACACCAAATTTGTTCTTCACCGGAACCACTTCACCGCGGGCAACCAAGGTACCGTTGACGTTAATATCGATAAGCTGGTCGACCTGCCGATCGAGTTCGACAACGGAGCCCTCTCTTAGATCCATAATCTCGGATACTTTCATCGAAACATTGCCAACTTCCACAGAAAGTCGAACCTTGATATCGGCCAAGAATGCATAATGATCTTGTGGCTGACTAATATCCATATCGACTGGCATTTCTGCGGGAGATGCAGATTCCATAGCTTCGCTATTTTGTGTCATATCGTTCATTTTCTGGTCCTATAAGAAATGTTTGATTTGAAAGGCGACGCCGCCATTTTGTTCGCCGATGCTGCCATGTGCAAAAACACGGTCACCAACGATCAGTGGTACATTGTCGGTTGGGGCAACCGGCAGGATGTCGCCCACGGCAAGACGAGACAAATTTGACAGATTCATGGTTGGGCGCCCCAATACGGAACGCACAGGCAAGAATACTTCTTCAACAGACTCTTTGAGAGAGTGCTGCCAAACGGGATCTATTTCGCAAACATCTTTGCTGGGTGACCGATGCAGTTGCGGCTCAATTGCCATCAAACCATCAATTGATTGAACAAGGTCAATAGCGTTTATCGGGTTTTCCGCGAAGTCTGCGCTGATCTTGGCGATCAGGACGTTCTCCTCCTCCAGGTCCATCTCGACTTCATCTCTGTCATGGAAATAGCCGGCAAAACGTACGGGAGATTCATAAACGGCCGACCAGCTTTTGGTTAAACTAGCGGCGATTGCCTTGGCCAAACGTTCAATCATTGCAATTTCGGAGCGCTTGAGTTTCCCCGAAACCGCGGATTGATCATCAAACTGGCCACCGAAAAAGCAATCTACGCATGCAGTCAAGAACAGGCGCTCCACACGCGCCCAAAGCGGTGTATCTGAAACGCTGACCTGGAACTGCAAATAGACGGAATCCGTTTCTTGACCATCAAGCCAGGCAACAAACGGCATTTTCTCACCTTCGACCAGGTCCAAATTTACCGGAACATCGATGAGTTTAGTCAACTCACTTTTAAGAGCTCCCGAAATCTTTTTCTCAACCTTTTGATATATTTTCAAAAGGGCGTCATCGGGGCCATTTTTTCTCAACAGACTATGCTCGACCGGGCCCGCTTGGCTTGTGGGCTCTCCGTCGTGCGATTGCTGGGGCTGTGCAGA
>Ga0316204_10010027_pt1 | contig 12373 bp, 12 predicted proteins | sample 6monrhotite_MG_2_FD_205661 | JGI IMG/M metagenome (GOLD analysis project Ga0316204, IMG submission 205661) | Microbial mat bacterial communities from mineral coupon in-situ incubated in ocean water Damariscotta River, Maine, United States -... | ecosystem: Environmental > Aquatic > Marine >...
TGCTGTGAGCTGATTAATTGAATCAAGCTGTGCCTTTTCCGCCAGAACCGCATCATCAATTGTTACCGGAATAAATTTTATTTTATCTCCGGCCTTTAACTGCCCTAGTTTCCACAGGTCGGCGGAAATAATCGTAGCCGGACAGACAAACCCACCCAGTGACGGGCCGTCTGGCCCAAGAATAACCGGCATGTCTCCGGTAAAATCAACCGTGCCAATAGCATAGGCATTGTCGTGAATATTAGATGGATGCATACCCGCCTCGCCACCATCACTACGCGCCCACTCAGGTTTTGGACCAACCAATCTCACGCCGGTACGGCTAGAGTTATAATGCACTTCCCACTCTGCATCAAAAAACATATTGATGTCTTTGTCGGTAAAGAAATCCGGTGCACCGTGTGGCCCGTAAATTACGCGTAACTGCCAGTTATTATCTATTACCGGTTTTAAGGCATCATCCAGCTGATAATTCTGTTTTTCTTCAATCCGATTATCCGCTAAATAATTAAAGTGCAGCACATCACCCGCACGAAGTGCACGACCGGCATGCCCGCCAAACTGACCTAAAGTGAAGGTAGACTTTGAGCCCAAATACTCAGGGCAGTTTATACCGCCTTTAATACATAAATAGGCCCTGGCACCTTCGGCAATTGTTTTACCTATCTTTAATGTCTGCCCTGGCTTTACATTAATCACCTGCCATTCATTAATTGGCTGGTCATCTAAGTGCGCATCCATAGCCGCACCACATAAAACAATTTGCGTGGCATTATTAAAACGTAGGCTGGGACCATTTAAAGTTATCTCCAGACCCGCCGCCTTTTCATCATTATCCAGCATGCGATTAGCCAGACTAAAGGAATAAAAATCGAATGGCCCTGATGGTGGCACACCCACATTCCAGTAACCTTTACGTGCCGGATAATCCTGAATCGTGGTTAATGTACCGCCACTTAGTACGTCTATCGAATTCGGTTGATATTCAAACTCATTTAAATAGCGCGTAAATATATCGCCCTTTTTAAATATTTCTGTATTTAAAATTTTGCGCACATAACGCATATTGGTTTCGATGCCATATAAGCTCGTGTTTTCCAGCGCATCATCTAAACCCTGCATCGCCTTTTCACGGCTATCCGCAGTCACAATTATCTTGGCCAACATAGGGTCAAATAAAGACGGCACTTCAATGCCTGTCTCTAACCAGTGATCAATACGTATATGCTCGCCTTGCGGAAAACTAACTTCACTTAATAATCCGGCACTGGGTTGAAAATCTTTGTTTGGATCTTCCGCATAAACACGGGCCTGAATAGCGTAACCATTAGATTTTAAATTCTCAGCCAACTTACCTAAATCTTCCAGTTCACCTGCTGCTTGCTTAACCATCCACTCCACAAGGTCTACATTGAATACCTGCTCAGTTATTCCGTGCTCAACCTGTAAGCGTGTATTTACCTCAAGGAAGTAAAACTGATCTGACTTTTGATCGTATACAAACTCAACCGTACCTGCATTTCTATAATTAACTGCCTCTACTAATCTAACCGCAGTTTCGTGCAGTTCTTTTCTAACATCATCCTGTACATTAGGCGCCGGTGTTTCTTCAATCACTTTTTGATTGCGACGCTGTGTAGAACAGTCTCGCTCACCTAATGAAAGCGCCTTACCTTTTCCATCACCAAACACCTGTACTTCTATATGCCGAGCATATTCAATAAATTTTTCAATAAACACACCGTTATTTGAAAAATTACTTTCACTCAGGCGCCTTACGGAGTCGTAGGCCTTTTCCAGCTCTTCTTTAGTCCAGCACAACTGCATACCAATACCGCCACCACCGGCGGTACTTTTTAACATGATGGGATAACCAATTACCTCTGCCTGCTGTAGAGCTTCTGTTACCGAGTCTAATAAATCAGTTCCCGGTAACAGTGGAATACTATTTTCTTCTGCTAACTCTCGCGCAGTATGCTTCAGGCCAAATGAATTCATTTGCTCTGTTGTCGGACCAATAAAGGCAATGCCATTTGCTTCACAGCGCTTTACAAACTCAGGATTTTCGCTCAGAAATCCATAACCGGGGTGCACTGCATCTGCACCCGTCAGTTCTATTATTTCAAATAACTTATCCTGGTTTAAATAGGTATCCGATGCACGACCTTCACCTAATGAAAAGCTTTCATCAGCATGCTGTACATGTAAAGAATCAGCATCTGCCTGATTAAACACAGCAACTGATTTAATATTCATTTTTTTAAGGGTACGTATTATTCGAGTCGCAATCGCACCACGATTGGCTATAAGAATTTTATTAAACATAATTCTGCATTCTTAGCAGGCAGGTCGTCCTGCCGTTATTCAATGACCACCGAGTCGTCTCGGAATGCTAATAATCAATCCCAGATTAGTATTTCTACAGGCGTAGGATTGTAGGCATTACATGGATTATTTAGCTGCGGGCAATTAGAAATTAAAACGATAGTATCCATATGCGCCTGTAACTCAACATACTTACCAGGTGCAGACAGCCCGTCTTCAAATGTTAAACCGCCCTCTTTTGTTACGGGCACATTCATAAAGAAATTTATATTGTGAGTAATATCCCGCTTTGTCATACCATATTGTTCATTCTCAGCTATCGCCAACATCCAGCTATCACGACAGGCATGCATACACTTCTTTTCATGTGCATAGCGAACTGTATTACTCTCTGTTGCACAGGCGCCACCAATGGTGTCGTGCCGACCACAGGTGTCAGCTACAATTTCTAACATTACATTATTCTCATTAGAAATAAGCTTAGAACCCGTACTTAGATAAACATTTCCCTGTTCACGAATAGTATCCACTGCGCTATAGCGCTCGGTTGGTTCTTCAGCGTTATAGAACAACGTATCAGCAGCCTGATTACCTTCTAAATCTAGAATTCTGAATGTCTGACCTTTTTTAATAACTTTTATAAAGTAATCACCTGCAGGCACTACTTCACTAAAGTTAGCATTTTCTTTTACTAGCGAACTTTCCTTAATCATGACAACAGCCTCCCAGATGATATATTTCATTATTTTTTAAAGCACGGCCATTTTCATCACAGAAATTCATACAATAATCATCATCTGAAACTTCTTCGGCTTGTATAATTTGATAGGTTACAGGCTTTCTTGGATATTCTTCAGCAGTACTTAATGGGTGTGGGCACGTGTGCAGTAACACCAGCGTATCCATTTCAAATCGTAGCTCAATTGAATCGCCCGCCTGACTATTGTTCTCCAGATACTGTAAATTACCTTCGTCATCTACACCTACGGCACTAAATAAATTTAAATTTGCCGCCATATCTTTCTTACCTAAGCCGTATTTTGCAAGCTCAACTAAAAAACTGTTATGCCCATTTTGATTCCAGCCATTGTGATGTTCCTGATAGTTTTTTTCACCCCATTTGTCTTTTACAATTTCTTTTGTTGCATTACCACATACCGTTTCATGCCAACCAACGGTATCTTCAACAATAGAACAAAATACACGACCCATATCTGAATACAGGCAATTACCTTTAGTTAACTTAAATGTATGCTGACCCTTTAGAGTATCTGGAGCATTATATTTCTCCAGCATGTTTTCAGGGTTATAAAAAAGCATACCTACATTTGCTCCACCCTCATCATCAATCAATTTAAGGGTAGTGCCTTTACGCATACGCAATGACCAATGACATGCGGGTGCGATTTTATCTTCATATAGTACGCTCCCAGGCGTAGCTTCTTTACTCGATGACAACGTTGTCATTATTTATCTCCTGCTCACTCCATTGTGAGTTTTCTTCATTCGGTAATGGATGTAATGGCGGCATCATTGATGCGGCCACCTGTAACTTTGCGGAAATCACTCCACGAAAAACCTGCATTCTGTCCGCTATTTCTTGCAAACGACTACCAGGGCCTTGCACCAAAATAACTTCCATTGTTTGTGTATTTATTAAATTGACATGTAGTGAACTAATCACTTCATCAATATGCTGATGCTGCAAATCTAATAACTGTTTTTGTAAGCCTGGCACTGAATAGTCATATACCAGATTAATTGTGCCTGACATTACCTCATCATCGTCCAGCGTTTTATGCTCTGTTAAAAAATGATGAATCATACTCGTCAATCCTTGCGATCTATTTTCAAAACCTTTCTCTGTCACCATTGCATCAAGTTGTACCAACAATGACTCAGCCAAAGAAATACTTATTCTCGAGACTTTTTTGTTTGATTGCTGATTCATTTCTTCGCCATATCCAGCCACTTGTTTAAAATAAAGCTACAACGCAATTGATAACCAGTCAGTTTGTTCTCACTCTCAGCAATGACACTTTCGGCATCATAGCCATTGGCCTTCATATATGAACCATTACTACGGCACATCACGTCCACAAGTTCTTTATCTACTTCTGCGTGATACTGAAATCCATATACATTTTCAGCATATTTAAATGCCTGACATTCGGTCATCTCTGATTTAGCCAGTGAAATACAGCCTGGTGGCAACTTGAAATAATCACCGTGAAAATGAAATGCCATTTCTTTTTCAGGATGCATCATGAACAAGTCATCATTGCTGGCCGACTCTTCAATCTGTATTTCAAACCAGCCAATTTCCTTCTGGCTATTCTGCAATACCTCACCGCCCAGAGCCTTAGCGATAATTTGTGCACCCAGGCATAAACCAATCACTGTCTTCTTATCTTCAATAAATTTTTTTACAAGATCTATTTCATCTTTTAAATATGGATATTCATCAAGCTCATACACACCCTGTGCGCCACCCAATACAATTAATCCACAATAGCTATCTGAATTCATTTTTTTATAGTCAGCTTCCCAGCCAAGAAATGTACTCGACATTAAGCTGCGTTGACGAATCAACGTCATTAACTGACCCGCACCTTCCCTGGCATCATTCTGAATTATTAGATATGGTTTCATATGCTTTCAATCAGCCGTTAAAACATGTGGCTGTATTTTTCTATCTCCCACTGAGAGACATTCTGGTGATATTCTTCCCACTCATTTTTTTTGTAGCGAACGAATTCATCTTTAAGCTCCTTACCCAACACTTTCTCCACGAATGGATCACTATCAAATGCCTCAACCGCTTCCATTAAGTTTTGTGGCAAAAACTCAATACCTCGATTATCAAGCTCTGCTTCAGATAATTCATAGAGGTTATCTTCATTCGGCATACCGGGATCCAGACCTTCGCGAATACCTTCAAGGCCTGCAGCCAGGGCCAGTGTTGCAGCCAGGTATGGATTAACCGCACCATCTGCATTACGTGATTCACAACGACCACCACTCATCGGTACACGTATAGAGTTTGTTCTGTTATTAGAGCCAAATGAATTAAATACAGGTGCCCATGAAAAATATGCCATATCGCCCTGTCTAACTAGACGTTTGTAACTATTGACCGTTGGCGCAAATACCGCACACAGTGCGCGACCATGTTTAATGACACCGGCAATAAATTGATAGCCGATCTCTGTTAAGCCCAGTCCTTTTGGATCGTCTTTCGGATCGCATGCGAAAATATTATCTTTTGACTCAAGATCAAACAGTGACATATTAAAATGTGCACCCGTACCTGTTTTATCTGAAAAAGGTTTCGGCATAAATGTCGCTAACAGACCTTCCTGCTTTGCATACTCTTTCGCCATGTAACGGAAGAAGATAAATCGATCACACATGGTTAGTGCATCACTGTATTGAAAATCAAATTCGTATTGACCGTTTGCATCTTCGTGATCCAGTGAATACATATCCCAACCCAGGTCATTCACTGTTGTTGCAACTTTATCGAGGAATTTGTATTGGTCCATGAAACCACGGATGTCATAACATGACTTCTCGAGCTTATCGTCTTTATTTGGTATAGATAGATTGCCCTGCTCATCTTCTTTAAGCACAAACAATTCACATTCAATACCTAAATTAAAACCAAAGCCCATAGACTCTGCATCTGCCAATACTTTTTTAAGTGCCACCCGTGTATTGATTTCATAGGGCTCACCCTTAAATGTGTTATCTGCTGGCATCCATACCACTTCTGGTTGCCATGGCAATTGTGTAATGCTATCCAGATCTGGTACTGATGCTATTTCGTCATCATTCGGGCTCTGCCCCAGCCCATCCAGTGCATAACCTGTATACAACTCAGAGCCTTTCGCCATCTGCTGCAAGTGATCTATCGGAACCACTTTACCTTTTGGAATACCGTGAATATCTACATATGCACCTATGCAATACTTAACACCTTTCTCTTTAAGTGATTCTTTTATTGCTTCTATTTCTTCAACACTCTTAGTCACTACATACTCCAAATATCAAACATTAAACTTTTTTAAAATACGATTCGTTTAGTGGTGCAGTTTCTTTGCCGCCTTTCACAATCAATTCAGATAAATCGCTGACCATCCAGGCAAAGAGCTCTTCGCCTTTTTCTTTACTGGCTAAACTGGGTGTACCTGTCACACCATTTTTACTGGTCCTATTTACCGGATGTGAAAACACACATCCTACTGTGCGATCTTCATCATCCGATTCTTCAATTTTTTCCTCAACAACCATATCTGGCTTTAGTGCCATCATTAATGATGTCTCGGCTTCATTGGCGTGCCAGTCATCCGCATCATGAAAGTGACGCTGTCTTACACGCTCACTTATTTCTGGTGTATTTATTAAGGCAACCATCATGTCGTCGTATTCGGCTCGTAACATTTCTAGCGCACATCGCAAGGGTGCAAAATTAGTCACATGTCCATTAATAATAAAAAGGCGTTTAAAGCCGGATGCATACACCCAGTCACCAATTTGCTTAATCACATCAATCATTGTTTTAGGTTCTAAGGCCAATGTTCCGGGCCATCTTTTAGAGTGCCCAATTGAACAGCCATATGGCACTGTTGGTAATACAGGTACTTCTGTTTTTTCCGCAACGGCTCTACATAGCTGAAAGGCAATTTCCGCATCCATACCACAACCCATGTGTGGCCCATGCTGCTCAGTTGCGCCAACGGGTAATATGGCTGCGTCTATACCAGCATCTGTTAGTGCTGCAATTTCCTGCCATGTCATCTGGTGCCAGCTTTTCACTAAAAAACACTCTCTACTTCATTATTAACATCAACCATACGTACCATATTCATCTTATCTTCATTAATCCCTTCCTCTTCTTCTGGCGGATGAATTAACTCTTCCAGTCGGCGTTTAGTTGCTAAAAATTCCGGACTTAATAACTGATCCGGTGAACGCGGCTGCGGCACAGGCACTTCAATCACTTCCTGCACTTCACCGGGATGTGCTTTTAATACCAGTACACGATCAGCCAGATAAACCGCCTCATCTAAATCGTGAGTAATAAATAAAATGGTGACATCTATATTTTTCCAAATCTCGTGCAGGTAACTTTGCATCTTGGCGCGTGTCTGTGCATCCAGCGCACCAAATGGCTCATCCATTAATAATATTCGTGGTTGATTAGCCAGTGCACGTGCAATAGCCACTCGTTGCTTCATACCACCGGATAATTGATGCGGATATGAATTTGCAAACTTGCTTAATCCAACAAGATCAATCCACTGCAACGCCTGCTCTTCAGAATTTTTATTTCCATGACCTGCCATTTCCAATCCAAACATCACGTTCTTCTTTACTGTTAACCAGGGAAACAGGGTATAGCCCTGAAACACCATGCCTCTATCAGGCCCTGGATCAGTGACGGCTGTTCCATCTAACAATACTTCACCGGAAGTCGGCGTTTCCAGACCAGCCAAAATCCTAATCAGTGTTGACTTACCACAACCTGATGGCCCTATTACGCAAACGAATTCACGCTTATAGGTTTCAAAATTAATATCTTTTAACGCTATTACTTTCCCCTGCGGAGTTTCAAATTCCTTATGCAGGCCTTTTACCTGCAAAGTTACGGGGCGTTTTTTCATGCGTTCAAAACGATCTTTTACTTGCTCGCTTTGGTCTAAATAACTGGGTAGGTTTAATTCGCTCATAATATTATTTTTATTGACTAGGCTTTCGCCGTGCCTTTTTCCCATGGAAATATTTTTTTGCCTAATGTGGCTAAAATTATATCTGTGGTTAGTCCAATGATGCCGATAATAATAATTGCGGCGTAAACATTATCGAAATTCTTATAACGTGCCTGCTGCGTAATAAACCAGGTAATTCCGGAGCTGGTACCAATGAGCTCCGCAACAATTAAGTAGGTCCATGCCCAGCCCAGTAAAATACGTAAATCTTTAAACAGATGCGTAATAATTCCGGGGATAACCACACGAAATAGTAGTGACAAACGCTTTGCACCTAATGTCATTGCTGCTTCGAGTAATGACGGATCTAATTTTCTTGTGGTATTTGAAATCACCAACACCTGTTGAAAAAATGTGCCAATAAATATAATGGCAATCTTTGGTGCTTCATGAATACCCAATATAGCTACCGCCAGTGCCCCAAACGCAGGTGCTGGCAAGTAACGAAAGAATTCTACAAACGGTTCAAATAACCGTGAAAACACATCGTAGGTGCCCGCCAGTATTCCAAGCGGCACACCAAAAATTGATGAGATTAAAAATCCCCAAAATATAACCTGCACACTGTCCCATAAACTTTCATGTAACCATTTTTCACTTCTGCGCTTAGGCTCAGTCGTAAAAGCGGTGTACAGTGCTGTTGCTACCTCATGGGGTGCGGGTAAATAAATAGGGTTAGCAGGTAAACCCTGCGGTATTACTTTTTCTTCTGATCTTGTGGTTTCAACTTCCCTGTCGAAAATTTCACGATCAATCAACATGCCTTGCGTAAAATATACAACATCACCCGGCTCTGTAATTTCAACCTTTGGATGCCATACAAACGGCACATAACTAATAAGACTCCAGATAATTAGCGGCGTCAGAAAACTGAGTATCGAAAAATATATACGCTGTTTCGAATCTAGTTTTTTACGCACTGCAAATAACTTTGAAAACATTATTAAAGCCTTTAACTGATTATCTAGAGCTGACTATTAATTAACTTAAAGTCCAGTTGTTAGAGACGAGTCAATGTAAGAATCAATATTTAATGGTTTGTCATACACTTTGTTTTCTACATTAAAATCATCTGATATCTTTGTAGAACCATAGATAGAATCAAAACCACTGCCCTTCTTATAAAAACCTTTTGCTTCTTCAAGTGTTAAAATATTTGTACCTTTAACAAAACCCTTGTACTCAGCAGGACTAAGGCCTACACGTGCAGCCATAATTGCGATTGCATCTTCTGCTGTTTTTGGATCTTTAAGATAATCAACAATGCGGTACCAAACTTTTGCCACTTTTTTCCATCTTGCTTTATCAGCTGCAAAACTTTGTGGTGACACTGAAAGTACGTCATATATTAAGCCTGGTTCATCAGCACTACTGTAAATAGCTTTTGATCCTGGCACCTGCTGTAAAGCGATACCTGAACTTGGCTGCCATGCAACAATCGCATCTACATCACCCGATGCTAAAACCTGTGGTGTTTCATTCGTTGGAACATTTACCAGCTCAACATCACTTTCACTTAAGCCTGCTTTCTCTAAGGCATTAAGTAGAAGCAAGTGACCTACGAAGCCAACTTCCACACCAATTTTTTTACCTTTTAATTGCTTAACCGATGTAATACCAGGCTTACCCACAATCATGTCATTACCATTACTGTAATCATTAATAATGGCCATAACGCTTTGCGCACCCGTTGAACCCGTTACCAGTGCATCTCCATTCGTCATACTTACTGCATCCAGTTGTCCTGCTGCAAATGCATCCATTGATGCCACGTAGTCAAACCACTCAAACTTTACGTCAACGCCTTCTTCCTTAAACCAGCCCTTCTCTACACCCACTTCCCAGGCAACCCATCCAGGCCAATCGCTGTAACCAATTTTTAATGGCCCTGCCATCGCACTACTAAACGTGCCCACCACCAATAGCGCAGCAAAGGCTTTTGATATTGTTTTAAAGACTGTATTCATTAGAGATCTCCGAGTATTACGAAATTAGGAATTAGTATTACTACATAGTGCAATCCCTATGCCACTTCGAAATACTTCCTTAAGTATTTGTTATTACTAAATTTATTTTAAATTTTCGTATTCGCCCCCGGTTTTAAAGCCGCACTTTAAGTGTGCGCTTTTTAGTACACGCCCTATTTTGGTTCACACTTATTGCTTACAGAGGTCATTTATGCGCTTTTTACTGGTACGGGAATTGCTGTGTTTATTTCTCTATACATATTTTACTTCTGCTTTATTTATTCAGGACTTATTTATCCATTGACAGAAAACCTGTCATTGAATACCCAATGAGAGAACACAACAAATGGATCTAAAGTTATTTAAAACACTATGGGGATTCGACGGTGCCTCAGTTGACGATGCCGTGGCTGAATTACTCGCGGCTGGCATGCAGGGATTAGAAGGCTCCGCTCCAGCACAGGTCAACGCACAAACTTACATGGCCGAGTTATTGAAAAATAATAATCTGGATTACATTGCAGAAATCACCACCGCTGGTAGCTACGTACCGGATCGCAGTGCATCTCTGCAACAACATTTAGATTCACTAGAAGAAAAACTACAACACAGTGTGCCACTCAAGCCATTGTTTGTGAGCTGCCTCGGCGGCTGCGATGCATGGCCAGAAGCCATGAGCATTGAGTTTTTTAAACAGGCTATCGCACTGGCGAATAAATATAATTTATGCATTAGTTTTGAGACCCATCGTAGTCGATCACTGTTTAACCCGTGGGTAACACAACGCATCGTTGAGCAATTACCCGAGATACACCTGACCGTCGATTTTAGTCATTGGTGCGTGGTGTGCGAACGCCTGATGAATACCGAGTTAGATGTGATTCATGCCATAGCCAATAACGTAAAACACATCCATGCACGTATTGGTTATGCGCAAGGCCCGCAGGTACCTGACCCCCGTGCGCCGGAATATGAAGATGCACTGCGCGCGCATCAAAGCTGGTGGGAAATAATCTGGCAAGCTCAATTAAAACAAAGTAAACAAGTCACCACCATGACGCCAGAATTTGGTCCGGATGGATATTTACATGAGCTGCCTTTTACGTGTCAGTCAGTGGCTAACCTATGGGAACTGAATACATGGATGGCGGAAGAAGAAAAGAAACACTTTAAAGCAATGCATCAGAAAAATTAATCACATGACACCCCCAATTTTCTTTAACATTGCTTGTTTAAGTAAATACCAGTGTTGGTAAAAAACAGCATAGGAAAATAACCAGATAAAAGGAAACAAGGTTCATTGATAACTCAACATTATTAATTTAGTTAGCAATTAAAAATGCAACTAACATGCCACTTAACTTATTAAGCTATTTATTGCTTCCTCTATGATTAACCTATCTATATCAACTTTACTAGCTGCACACTTCCAGTGCACTTCAGCCTTATGCTCTCAATAATTGACCAAGATAAGTGCGTCAAGGCCTCATTTATTCATTCATATCCGGCTGAACATTATCGGAATTTATTAGTCACTGTTTTTTTCAATTTATAGATTATCGGTTTATAAAATTTTAACGCCTAACTAATGGGCTGCTAATCCTGTAGACTGATTATAATTGTAGTAATTGGCAGTGTACGTTAAATATGCCATACAAGTTAAAGGCTAGTCTGTCCGATTGAGAGCCTAGTTAGGGATGTTTACTTAACCACGCATTTGCCTCTAGTACAGTTCGAAATACAGAAACTACGGCGCCATTTGGTTCTTGGAAAACTCTGTACATCCTCGAAAGCCCAAATGATAAATCGTTTGGCATTATAAATGCTCTTTTGGATCCATGTCCGAAAGGTGAAATATTTGCTAGCGCCTTTAAATCTTCAGGTGACAACTCTTTTGTAGTGGCTTGAGTGAAATTTACCAGTTCATTGAAATCAGATCTGAAACTTTGATCGGCCGCTATACATTGTTGGAATTTTAAAAGATCTTGAAAAGTAATATCGTCAATACCTGTAGTAATAACGCATTTATTTTCAATATAATAATCAATTGCCATTAATTATCTCCTGTGGTTTTCCTAGCATTTTATTATGTGGAATTCCAACTATCATCTTTAGTATTTTCTAATACAGATAATATATTTTTTATTTTTTCAAAAACTTGGCATAGATTATATGACTTCTGCTCACCAACAAACATAGAATATATAAAATTTTAATTATTCTAAATTTTATTCAGCCAATGTCTTATCACTAACCACCGGCAGCGCTTCATCATCATTTCGCGTACCCTCTAATAGCGCTGCCGCGATT
>Ga0316204_10010028_pt1 | contig 12372 bp, 13 predicted proteins | sample 6monrhotite_MG_2_FD_205661 | JGI IMG/M metagenome (GOLD analysis project Ga0316204, IMG submission 205661) | Microbial mat bacterial communities from mineral coupon in-situ incubated in ocean water Damariscotta River, Maine, United States -... | ecosystem: Environmental > Aquatic > Marine >...
TAAATTTACCTATAAATAATAAAGTACACCACCATTCTGTGCAGGCTTCAAATAAAAAAATGCAGATCGAAATGTTCTGGCAAATATTCAGTAATATCATTGACATGATCGCCTGCCTGTCAATTTCATAAGCGGTGATAAAGCATAGTTTGCCTGGGGCTATAGAAGAACATGATAGACAAAACCTATTAATAACAAAGGAAAAATCGATTATCTATTAACTTTGTTTATGCCCAGTATTGTGATGGTCGATGACAGAGATTCCAATCCGTAAATTAATATGATTAAAAATCTCATGTCATCCTGTTACTTAAAATATGAGGAAAACAGTTATGAACACAACCATGAAAAAGTTAGGTTGCGCCAGTGTTGCTTTTGCCCTTCTGGGCGTAGCAAATGCTGACGTAAAGCAGCTTACGCGGGATAATGGCGCCGCCGTAGGTGATAATCAAAACTCATACACTGCGGGTGAACACGGGAGTGTATTACTGCAGGATGTACAACTCATCCAGAAACTGCAACGATTTGCTCGCGAGCGTATCCCTGAACGCGTTGTACATGCTCGGGGTACCGGTGTCCACGGTGAATTTGTTGCCAGCAAAGATATTAGTGATCTGACCAGGGCATCCGTGTTTGCAAAAGGTAAAACCACACCTGTTTTTGTAAGATTTTCTACAGTGATTCATTCAAAAGGTTCCCCCGAAACTTTGCGTGACCCACGTGGTTTTGCAACCAAGTTTTATACGGATGAAGGCAACTGGGATTTAGTGGGCAATAACCTGCCGGTATTTTTTATTCGTGATGCTATTAAGTTCCCTGACATGGTGCATTCACTCAAACCTTCACCGGTGACCAACAAGCAGGATCCCAATCGCTTCTTCGATTTTTTCAGCCATGTGCCTGAATCTACACACATGCTGACCTGGTTGTATTCCGATTTCGGCATACCGGCTAACTTGCGCCAAACCGATGGGTGGGGTGTACATGCCTATAAGCTTATCGATGCAGAAGGTGATGTCAGCTATGTGAAATTCCAATGGAAAACAAAACAGGGGATAAAAAATCTGACGGTTAAACAAGCGTCGGAAATACAAGCCAAAGATTTCAGCCATGCCACAAATGACATGTATGAGAACATTGCTGCGGGTAACTACCCTCAGTGGGATCTGTTTATCAAAGTATTAAAACCATCTGAGTTTGCAAATCTTGATTACAATCCTCTGGATGCAACGAAAATGTGGTTAGGTGTTAAAGAAACCAAGATCGGTACAATGACGCTGAATCGCATGCCAGGCAACTTTTTCCAGGATACAGAGCAGTCGGCTTTTGCACCAGCAAACATCGTACCCGGTATTGAGCCTTCGGAAGATCGCTTGCTGCAAGGTCGTGTTTTCTCATACTCGGATACACAAATGTATCGCCTGGGCGTAAACCACCAGCAACTGCCTATTAATCGATCTCATGTAGCGGTTAATAACTGGAATCAGGATGGTATGGGTAACCAGGGTAAACAAACGTCTGATGTTAACTATCAGCCTAGTCGTAAAGACAATCTTGTGGAAAACGAGCATGCACGCTATGACAGCAAGCCACAGTCAGGGGTGAGTGGTCAGAAGAAGATTAGCAAGGAAAATAATTTTTCCCAGGCTGGCGTACTGTACAGAAACTTCAGTCGTCAGGAGCAGAAAAACCTAATCAGCAATATGGCTGGAGATTTAGGTCAGGTAAAAGATAGTAAGACCAAGCACATAATCCTGAGCTATTTTTACAGAGCGGATAAGGATTTTGGTACGAAGCTTACTCAAGCGGTGAATGGAAATCTGGATAAAGTTAAAAGCCTTTCCAGATAAGTGATACAACACAAAGGAAGATTACCCTGACGGAGTTGGTAAGTGTTGCGGAACTCATCCAAGAATAGCGTTTGATCGTTTGCGCCTTAGGAATCCACCGCAACTGGCCACAATACAGGGGCAGCAGGGAAGCTGTCTTAAATCACTTGATATGATGTTAATGGCGTGGCGATACATTCTGTCATCCACCACGTTAGCAAGTTAGAAACACTCGTTGAACAGCTAGAATCGGCACTTCAATCCAGGAGAAAGAACATGAAACAATTATACCTAAGCCTGGCATTATTAATTGGCTCATTTCCTGTGTTAGCCAACCAGCAATTAATGGATTATTTCTTCGATGCCGCCAAAATTGGAGAAACAGAGGTACTGACCGAATACCTGGATAAGGGTTTTCCGGTAGATCAGCGTAATACTCAAAGTTATACAGCCTTGATGACGGCCACTTATTACGGACATAAAAAGGCCGTGGAACTATTGCTCAACTTCGGTGCCAATGCCTGTTTAAAAGATAAACGTGGTCATACGGCAATGATGGGCGCAATCGTAAAAGCAGAGTGGCAGATTGCCAAACGCCTGTATAAAGAAGATTGTAGACAAGCACATTCAACTGGAAAGACGCTGGAACAGTTCGCAGCAACCTTTGGTCAGACAGAAAAGTTGAAGGCTTTAAGCACGAAATAATAAACTATTATCTGTATAGGCCACCTGTATTGACAGAGTGATTATATTGGTTTTTCTAATGTTTGCAGTAGCGAGATATTCAGAAAATTAATACCAATTAATGACAGAAAAAATATATCTTTTCCTGTGACCGATAGTCGTTAACGGATAACCAGAAGACTATAATTGCAGGTACGCTTTTCCATGGCGATCAGCATGTCGAACATGGAAGGTGATAGATATCAATTGCGCGTCAGTTTTTGATAAAAGCTCAAGCACGTTCCAGGACTTTTTTATTAGCCAGGGCATCATCATTTTTACAATAGGTTTTATCGATGAATTTAGTATAAATAAACGATTTCAAATATCGATTGTCGGCGGCTATGGTGACCGACATGAAAACACAACATCACAAATCAACAGATAATACCATTCCCGTGGTCCTCATCCGTCACGCTCAGAGTCAGTGGAATAAGGAAAACCGTTTCACCGGTTGGGCCAACCCATCGTTAACCGAGGCGGGTGTAATTGAGGCGCAAAACGCGGGTGAGTGGTTGCATCAACAAGGTTACCGTTTTGATGCGGCCTATAGCTCACGTCTGCAACGGGCTATTACTACTCTGGATATTCTACTCGAACAACTTGGCCAGCCACACATTCTGAGGCAGCAGGACTGGCGGCTTAACGAACGCCACTATGGTGCCCTGCAAGGGGTGGATAAGACCAGGGCCGCAGCACAAGTCGGAGAGCATCAGGTCTGGCGCTGGCGGCGTGGTTATGAAGACCGAGCCGTACCTTTATTACGTACCGACCCAGGCCACCCGGCCAATGACGGTCTGTATGCGGACGTGGATGCGCAGCTGTTACCGGGGGTAGAAAACCTGGCCCAGACGCAAGCACGTGTCACACAGTTTTGGCGGAAAGAGATTATTCCACGTATCCATCAAGGTGAGCGGTTACTAATTAGTGCTCATGGAAATACGCTGCGGGCTTTGTTGATGACGTTATCGGGTATGAGTGTAGCGGAGGTGGAGAGTTTTGAGATCCCGACCGCCACACCGGTTCTGTACCGATTTGATTGTAGCGGTCAGGCGCTGGATTGGCACTATCTAGATATTCACGACAGTGAAACCATGTCGGCTTAGCCTGAGTTGATGGTGCTCCTGCAATAGAGTTAGTCTAGTTGTAAGGTTTTTGAGCAGGCTATTTATTTAAATTAAATACCAGAACAGGAATACCGGTATGCAAGAAATCAATAAAACATATTCGGCATTAATGCCCGGTAATATCAGTATTTCTGAACCGCCAAGGGTTTTGCGCGAACTGGCCGGGGTTGCCGGTGTTCAGTTTAATGGCGAGTCTCCCTTGGATATCCAGGTTCATGATGAAGAGGTTTATAGTCGTATTCTGAGTAATGGTTCCCTGGGTTTTGGTGAAGGTTACATGGATGGCCTGTGGGACAGTCATGCCCTGGATGAATTGTTTTACCGTCTGCTGAGTTTTGATATAGAAGAAAAGCTGGTGGGTTGGGCTCGACTACGCCTGTTGGGCGAAGTAGTACGTCAGCGTCTGTTCAATCTGCAATCCCGACAACGTGCTTTTCAGGTCGGTGAACAACACTACGATACCGGCAACGATGTCTTCGAGGCCATGCTCGATCCCAGCATGAGTTACTCCTGTGCATATTGGCAGAATGCCAACAGTCTGGAAGAGGCGCAGCACAATAAACTGGATTTGATTTGTCGCAAGCTGGAATTAAAGCCAGGCGAGAGTCTGCTGGAGATTGGTTGTGGCTGGGGTGGCCTGGCGCGCCATGCTGCTGAACACTATGGTGTTGACGTTGTCGGTATTACCGTATCAAAAGAACAACAACAAATGGCACAACAACGCTGCGCCAACCTACCCGTAAAGATCGAACTGATGGATTATCGTGATTTGCAAGGTCAGTTTGATAAGGTGGTTTCGGTAGGCATGTTTGAGCATGTGGGGCCGAAAAACTATCCCGTCTATTTCGATAATGTCTCGCGACTGATGAAGGATGATGGTTTGTTTTTACTGCATAGCATCGGCATTTATAAAACCGTGCCAACAGTGGATGCCTGGATTGATAAGTATATTTTCCCCAATGGCAAACTGCCTTCCGCAGAAGAGCTTGCTGGTGTAACGAATGATCGCTTTCTCATCGAAGACTGGCATAACTTCGGTCAGGATTATGACAAAACCCTGATGGCCTGGTGGGAACGCTTTGATGCCGCCTGGCCAACACTGGAGAGCAAATACGGTAGGCGCTTTTATCGTATGTGGAAGTATTACCTATTAAGCTGCGCCGGATTTTTTCGTTCCCGCCAGGGACAGCTATGGCAGCTGGTGTTAAGCAAACGCGCACGTGCACCCATGTATCGCTCAGTACGTTGAGCATCAAAATCAATCATTAATAATGAGGTCAATAGAAATGAAGGCATACTTGATTAGCGCCGATAGCCAGAACATAGAAGCAATCGAAATTATTGATATGGACGATATTGCTAAATTCGTTGGCTATGACACGATAGAATCCGATGCCGTCGGTAGCGAGGGCGATCGTCTGTTCTTTGATGAAGAGTGTTTTTTACGCGGTAGTAGCGGACGTTTTCAGATCGATACAGTCATACCAGTATCAGGTAAAGGTGTAGTGGTGGGTAGAAGTAAGGATGGTTTGACGTTGACGGATGTTGCCACTGATCTGGATGCTCTGCGCGCTAGAGTCAAATACCTTGGTCTGTAGCGGCTTATATCTAAATTAACGGATAACTTAATAAAACGGTAACTGTCAGATCAGGTCTGAGCTGCTACAGTTATCCTCATAGGAACCCAAAAGTTACAATACGTGTAGGCTCGTCTCATGCAGTCAGAGGCGATGAACAGAAGGTAAGCTTGGTGCTAGTTCAGATCTGTTGAACACCAATTACCTGTCTGGTTGACGCAAGCTTTCTCTGAACTAGAGTTAGATTTCCCCTCAAGTGATGAGCAGAAGGATATTCATACATCGTTAAAACCAATTATTCACATAAATACAAACGATTTCACAAATAATGCCAGGTGGACGAAACTTAAACCATACCCACTTAACAGGGTTGGTAAACAACTGTTGGTCAGAGAATACTATTTCTCATTAGTAAATATTGCGCTTTGACTCAGCTTTTCAGGTTCTTGGCAAAATAATGTCTTGAACACAAACTAGGAGATACTCTTATGTCAGATAACAAATGCCCATTCAACCACACCGCTGGTGGTGGCACCGCAAACCAGGACTGGTGGCCGAACCAGTTACGACTGGATATTCTGCGCCAGCATTCATCCAATTCCAGTCCGATGGACGAGGATTTCAACTACGCTGAAGAGTTCAAGAGTCTTGACCTGGAAGCGGTGAAGAAAGACCTCCGTGAATTGATGACTGATTCACAGGACTGGTGGCCAGCAGATTTTGGCAATTACGGACCGTTTTTCATTCGCATGGCCTGGCACAGTGCGGGTACCTATCGTACCGGTGATGGTCGTGGAGGTGCAGGCACTGGTAACCAACGCTTTGCACCCCTCAACAGTTGGCCGGACAATGTCAATCTCGATAAGGCGCGTCGGCTGATTTGGCCTATCAAGCAAAAGTATGGCCGGAAAATCTCCTGGGCCGATCTGATTATCCTGACTGGCAACGTGGCACTGGAATCCATGGGTTTTAAAACTTTCGGTTTTGCCGGTGGCCGTGAAGACATCTGGGAACCAGAAAAAGATATCTACTGGGGCACAGAGAATACCTGGCTGGATGACAAACGTTATTCGGGCGACCGTGACCTGGAAAACCCGCTTGCGGCCGTGCAGATGGGCTTGATTTATGTAAACCCGGAAGGTCCGAACGGTAATCCGGATCCAGTTGCGGCTGCCAAGGATATTCGCGATACCTTTGCGCGCATGGCAATGAACGACGAAGAGACTGTTGCGCTCATCGCCGGTGGTCATACCTTCGGCAAAACCCACGGTGCAGGTGATGCAGCACTGGTCGGTCCTGAGCCCGAGGCCGCCAGCATCGAAGAACAAGGCTTCGGTTGGAAGAGCAGCTATGGCTCAGGTAAAGCTGGTGACACTATTTCCAGTGGCCTGGAAGTCACCTGGACGACCACCCCAACCAAGTGGAGCAACAACTTCTTCTGGAATCTGTTCGGCTACGACTGGGAACTGACCAAGAGCCCGGCAGGTGCGCATCAGTGGATACCGAAGAATGGCGCAGGTGCCAATTCAGTACCGGATGCCCATGACGCTTCCAGGCGTACTGTGCCAGCCATGTTGACGACGGATCTGGCATTGCGATTTGATTCTGCTTACGAAAAAATTTCACGCCGCTTCCACGAGAACCCGGATGAATTTGCAGAGGTATTCGCTCGCGCCTGGTTCAAACTGACGCACCGTGATATGGGTCCGCGTTCACGCTATCTTGGTAAGGAAGTGCCGGCAGAAGAACTGATTTGGCAGGACCCGATCCCTGCGGTTGATCATGAGCTGATCGACGACAGCGACATCGCCACACTTAAAGGCAAAATACTTGCTTCCGGTCTGTCGGTTGGTGAACTGGTTTCAACAGCCTGGGCGTCTGCTTCTACCTTCCGTGGCTCAGATATGCGTGGCGGTGCAAACGGTGGCCGTATTCGCCTGGCGCCGCAGAAGGATTGGCAAGTCAACCAGCCGGATCAACTGGCGAAAGTGCTGAACACTCTGGAAGGTATCCAGAGCGACTTCAGTAAAACCGTCTCGATGGCTGATCTGATCGTGTTGGCAGGTTGTGCTGGCGTTGAGCAAGCGGCAAAGAATGCGGGTCAGGATGTGACGGTTCCGTTCACACCGGGCCGTATGGATGCCTCACAGGAGCAGACTGACGTTGAGTCTTTCGCTGTTCTTGAGCCGATCGCCGACGGCTTCCGTAACTATCAGAAAGACAAGTACACCGTACCTGCCGAAGCATTACTGGTCGATAAGGCGCAGCTGCTGACGTTAACTCCGCCTGAAATGACGGTTCTTGTTGGTGGTATGCGTGTCCTGAACACTAACTTTGGACAGACCCAGTATGGTGTCTTCACTGATCGTTCAGAGGCGTTGAGCAATGACTTCTTCGTCAACCTGCTCGACATGGCGACTCGCTGGAAGGCGAGTTCTGCTGACGAAGATATGTTTGAAGGTAGTGATCGTGTTGGTGGCGAAGCCAGATGGACCGGCACGCGTGTCGACCTTCTCTTCGGTTCAAACTCAGAGCTGCGTGCCCTGGCTGAAGTCTATGCAACAGCTGATTCGCAAGAGCGGTTTGTGAGTGACTTTGTCAAAGCATGGACCAAGGTGATGAATCTGGATCGCTTTGATCTGAAGTAATCCTGAGACAGGAAGGAGGGGCGGCGTTTCAAATGAATTGAAGCGTCGCCCTTTTTATTTTGTGCGCGTGTCGGGCAGTACAGGCCAAACGCATTATCGAGATAACCAATGATATTCATCTAATTAAACGATTTCACAAATCAATACCGCATACCGATAATTGTCTCAACGACTAACAAGAACATAGTTACTACTTGTTAAAGAAGGAGACAGATAATGACGAAACAACAAATTCAACGAGACGACAATAAAAGCAATGCGACCTGGCAGCAGATCAAGGCATTTGGTGTTGCCGTAGTTAAACCCCAACAACAGGTAACGCAACAAAATACCGAAACGGTTTTTCAGGTCATGCCCTGAGGTTTTTTATTGCGTAAAGAGAATGCTATGAAGCCGTGTACTTTAGTTAGAGTAGAAAGTAAAACACCATAGCATCAGCGCTTACGTTGTTTGGGTGTCATCGGTCTGATGGTTTTTATTCTGAAAGGCTTCGTTTGACTTTACGTGTTGATGTCGGTTGCCAAAATTTATAGTCGTTCGTTGTCTGAACGATCATCCAGGCTTCCACAGTTACCCGTTGTAAACTTTCCCGGTAATGTGAGCGATGAAACATTGCTGGTAAAGGCGTATTGATATCTGGTGAATGAAACTCGCAACTAAGTTATGTAGAAAAGGTTAGCTGAGAAATGTTTGGGCCCTTTCCCATGCTGTGGTTTTGGATCTTCTCTGTCTTGGTGTTTCATTGTATTTCTCCATGCCCATTGAAAAAGGAACGGATGACTCGCTGGGCTTGACGATGCCACCGTTTGTTACTTCGGGGAAAATGTGCTTGTCTAGCTGATAGCCAATTTCTTGCAGGGTCTGTTGTGTGCTTGCGTGCATGGTTACTCTCAGATAATCGGTAGTGATTTTGGGGTTGAAGCATCCATGGCCAGGTGGATGAGGTAGGCACTACCAACCACGTAACCAGCTTGTTTTAGTCATTTGTCCGCCTCATCTTGGGGCTGCCACTGGTGTAATTTGTACATGCCATATGCCAGCAACCTAGCAAATCCAAAGCTATGGAAAAACTGACAGTGATTTGGGTGAAAGGTTGGTTCAAGGATATCTGGCAGAGTTCCACAGACGGCTGCAGCCGTCGCATGCATCAGAGGTTTGGCTGTATTTTCACTTTTCTGTTGCTCTGTGTAGGCTGAAATACCCCCTACTACCAGAGCTGCTCCAAAGCGATGTGCCGCTGCATTTGGCATGGTTATTTCTCCTTTCTGACGCCCTTGAAAAGGTTGCTGTCAGCTTTCTGGTCCATAAATCGACCGGTTGGTTGTAGTATCCCGCTTGACCCAGTGGTCATTCTGGGGGTTATATGTCTGTGATCGGCCTCGGACAGCACCATTTCGTCGTCCGTCGCCTTTAGGTGGGTTGGTAGCCATAAGTTCTAACCTCCTGATCCATAAAATAATTTGATCCAAAATTGGCTTGCCACATTGCTCGCCATTAACTATAGTTTACAAAAGATCTAAAAAAGATCAAGTTTTGTAAACCGGAGTAATGATCATGATCGGAGAACGTATACAGCAGGCGCGAAAAGCGTCAGGTTTGTCTCTGCGTGCCTTGGCAGAAAAGGCCGGAGTGTCTGCTATGGCTATATCCAAATATGAGAATAATCAATCCACCCCCTCGTCGGGCGTGATGCTAAATATTGCCAAGGCATTGGGCGTGCGGACTGAATACTTCTTCCGTCATGTTTCTGTTGAACTGCGTGAAGTTGAATATCGTAAACACTCGAAGTTGCCCAAAAAGGTACTGACCCAGATCGAAGGAGATGTCCTGGAACAAGTAGAGCGATATCTGGCGCTAGAGGAAATACTGCCAGTGAGCCCAATCCAACATTTTGAAATACCAGAAGGTCTTCCTGAACAGATTAGTGATTACGATGATATTGAAGCTATCGCTAATAAGGTCCGTGAAGATTGGAAGTTGGGTCAGAATCCGATTCTCGATCTAACCGGAACCTTGGAGGAAAACGGTATCAAGATCTTCCTGTCCCAAGCCTTACACGGTGGCAAGTTTGATGGGCTTGCCTGTCAGGTCAATAGTACGCCCATCATTGTAGTGGGTGCTGAGTGGCCAGGTGATCGGCAGCGTTTCACTATGGCTCATGAACTGGGTCATCTCATTCTTGCAAATCGCCTGGCTGGACAGTTGGCAGAAAAGGAGGAGAAGGCAGCAGATCGTTTTGCTGGTTCCTTTTTGGCGCCAAAACAAGAAGTCGTCAAGGAACTAGGGAGCCGCCGTTCCTGGTTCGAACCTCGTGAATTGTGTGTGTTGAAAAAGGCATATGGATTAAGTATGGGGGGATGGCTGCATCGGGCACAGGATTTGTCCATTATTAGCGATGCCACCTATCTTCAAATGGTGAAGTTGTTCCGTAAATTTGGCTGGCACAAGCTGGAGCCATGCGATGAGTACCCCCGTGAAGAGCCGCAGGTATTCACTCAGCTGGTTTTTCATGCGCTGGCCGAGGAGTTAATAAGCGAATCCAAGGCGGCGGAGTTAATGGGGAAATCGCTGGTAGAATTCCGGGTACTAAGGAAAGTAGATCATGTCAGTGCGGCTACTCATTAGCGATGCCAATGTATTAATAGACATACATGTGGGTGGCTTGCTTGATGTAATGTTTAATTTGCCATTTGAATACGCGACACCTGAGACTCTGTTCGAACAGGAGTTGAGCAGTACACTCAGCGATCTGATTGATCGCGGCTTACAATTGGCAGAACTTACTGACGAAATGCTGATAAAGGTACAAGAGCTCAGTCAGCAGCATAAAGGTGTAAGCAGTCATGATCTGGAAGCGATGGTGCTGGCAGATGATCGAAAAGTACCATTACTGACAGGAGACAAAAAACTGCGACAGGTTTGTCTTCTGGAAAACATAGATGTTCGCGGTACCATCTGGCTCGTTGGTGAAATGCTGGAAACCAAAATGATTGCAGTCGATGAAGCCAGTGAGGCATATCGTAGAATGGAAGAAGATGGCAGCCGTCTGCCCTGGGATGAAGTGGACAGTCAGTTAAAACGATTTAGGAAACAGAAGTAATTTATGAGTAAAAGAACCAAAAAAAACCTATTGCCCCTTATAACCCGCACACGGTTGTTGGAGTTAGCGGGAAATTACGACGTTACAGGCCTTAGTAGTAAATCCAAAGATGAAATCGTACAGGCGCTGGTGCAATATGACAGGAGCGTGGGGTCATGCAGGAGCGTGGGGTCAGGTCTTGTGTTTTGCCTCTTCGCCCCAATTTCCGCTTTGTCTATTAAGCTGCTGTTGAAAATACCTGGGAGGCCTAGTTAGTGGCATCCCAGGGGAACGACCTCTATATTTCCATCCGCTCAGAGATCTCCAGGGCATCATCTACTTCGATGCCAAGGTATCTCACGGTACTCTCTAACTTAGTGTGCCCGAGAAGCAACTGTATAGCTCGAAGGTTATGAGTTTGTCGGTATATCAGAGAAACTTTGGTTCTGCGTAGGGAGTGTGTTCCATAGTCAGCTGGATCAAGTCCGATATCAGATACCCACTTTTCAACAATCCTTGCGTACTGTCGGGTGGATATGTGAGCTGACTTGTGAATACGACTTCTAAACAGATGATCATGATACTTGAGGTTTTGAAGAGCAATCAAAGCCTCTATGACTTGTTTAGTCTGATCTGTGATCTCAAATTGAACTGGCTTCTTGGTCTTCTGTTGCATGATTATGGCCCTTTTGAGTATCGATGAGCCATGAGAGATATCACTGACTTTTAACTTTATTAAATCACAGCCTCTCAACTTGCTATCAATCGCTAGATTGAATAAAGCAAGATCTCTGACTTTATTCGAAAGCTGCAATCTTATACGTATTGCCCAGATTTCGTGAAGCTTAAGGGGGAGCTTTTGTCCTATCAGTTTTCCTTTGTTCCATGGGACGTGTGATGTGGCTGATGAAGTCGGCATGACAAATCCTCCGTTTTATTCAGGGGGATTTAAAGTATGGTATAAACAATTACTTGCGATTGAAACAGTCATTCACACAGAGAGGTGGGAATTACTCCTCCTGGCCGATAGCAGCCCTTCAGGTTACGTAAACCCCCACTTAACATTTCCTGGTTAGCGTTAATTACGATACATTCTCTATGGCATCTAAAACCGATCTAACATGGTTGGGTTATAAGAGTCTGTGAGTGAACTCAATCCTGCCGCTTCCATACGCTTATCATGAATCTGGATTTTTTTCATCAAATCTCCCATCGTAATGGTGTTATCGTCTAGTTCATAAAGTTGTTTTGAACCATGGTGCATAAAATTCATGATGATCATGGCATCTTTATCATTATTTTCAATTGCGGCTTCTATCTTGCGTTGTTTGCGATGTATCCGATTTAACTGTTGTTTTAAATCCCAGACATAAACCACCTCAAACATAT
>Ga0316204_10010029_pt1 | contig 12372 bp, 11 predicted proteins | sample 6monrhotite_MG_2_FD_205661 | JGI IMG/M metagenome (GOLD analysis project Ga0316204, IMG submission 205661) | Microbial mat bacterial communities from mineral coupon in-situ incubated in ocean water Damariscotta River, Maine, United States -... | ecosystem: Environmental > Aquatic > Marine >...
TTAACTTAGATTGCGACAGTAGTTTCTTAGGTCAATTCGAATAAAATTCGATTTTATATACCATAGATGAGTGTTTTTTTGGATTGAGATTAGGAACTAATGGTGTAATATAAGTTAAAAAAATGGTACCAGGAGCGGGAATCGAACCCGCACTTCCGAAGAAACCGGATTTTGAATCCGGCGCGTCTACCAGTTCCGCCACCCTGGCACACTATTTTTAACTGTGTTTATTGGAGAGAGTATTTGATTCTCGCCAAGATTTGCTAGTATAAAGATTAATAACTTTTGTTCAAGTTTATTGAGACAATTTACTGGCTTTAATTTAAGTTAACTGCGATTCTAAACCCTAGTCTTGCATCTGTAAAAGTGGCTTTGGCGGTAAATCTATGTGCCGAAGCGAATTCATCTTGGGCGCTACTCCAGCTACCGCCTCTGATTACATGGTTTTCACAGCCTGGGTTTGACCAAGAGCTGCCATCAATTGGAGCACGTACATAGGAGTCATGCCAGCAATCCATGACCCATTCCATGACATTGCCTGCTGTGTCATTCAGTTTAAATGAATTGGTGATAAAACTACCAACTGGGGCTGGCCCCCAAAACTTATCATTGTATTTTTCAAAGCCTGTTTTCCACTTAGCTCTAGAAACTTGCCTTGATTGATCAAGTTTTCCAGTGAGGTTTTCTATCACTTGAGCAGGAGTACCATCACCCCAGGGATAATAGCTTGATGATCCAGCCCGCAGTATATATTCAAATTCTGATTCTGTGAGTAGCCTGTAATTTTTTCCTGTTTGCTCACTTGCCCAAGCTGTATAGGCTAAAGCATCATTCCATGATACATGAATGACTGGGTCGTCATCTTGGGCTTTCTTGCCAATATAGTTTCTACGCCAATTAGCTTTGTTTTTATTTTTTAATCGACCAGTGCGCATGTCATAAATTCTTGAGGATCTTTTGACATCAGCATCCGTTTTGTAACCGCTATCATTTATGAACAGTTCAAAGTCTTTGACAGAAATCTCATTTTGACTGACTGCAAATCCATAATTGATGGTCACTTTATGAATAGGTTGTTGATTTTTTGGACCATTTATAGAACCCATCATATAACTGTTTGCTGGCATTACAACCATAATTGGTAGACTAACATTTTCATTCAATGAATCTGAAAATAATTCTAATGGTTTATATTTGCCAAAAATGGTTATGCGGTTTATCTCAGTTTGATATTCGTCTAGTTGTGATGCATCAATGCCTAATTGCTCTAATTGTGCCTTCATTTGAATTGATCTACCAACATTGGCTTGGTCGATTGAAAGAGAAATTTGTTTTTCTAGCCACTGGTATCTTTGTTGTTTTAATTCATTGATTGTGTTTTGTGCTAATAGGATAACTTGGTTATTGGTTGGTGATAGAAGCTTAGCTTGAGAAATTTTTGTATTAGCCATATTAAAATCGATCTCTTCTGCAGCTCTTAAGGCGTCATTAATGAGAATATTAATGACTTCATTGGCTAACTCTTGTGATTTCGAGTTTAACGGATCTACATCAATAATTTGTTTTGCGGTATGCCATGCATCTTGAGAATCTTCTTCAATAATGATGTTATCAAGAATTTGTTGTTTTCCTTTGCTATACAATTTGTTAATGGTTTTAATGGTTGCGAGTTTAGAATTTAATGTCTTAATTTCTGGATTGTTCACATTCAGTGTTTTGGTTCTAGAAATAACTTCTACTAATAAGTTTTCGTCATTTTTTTCAATGGCTACTAATAATAGTCGATCTAATTCATTTTGAATTTCTGAGGATAATTGAGTGATATTTTCATTGTCTTTATTTAATGACTTGAGATTAATTAAATAAAACAAGGCGTTTTTATTCTTTGGTTGAAAATATTCTCCATTTTGTATGGCTTGTTCAATTGATGATACTAATTCATCGCTAGTCAGGGCTTCAAGCGCTGCTAAATCAAATGTCCATGCAGGAATATCTAAAATATTTTCTAGAGCAGGGTTGTTTGTGGCTGGATTGAATGTATTCTGTTGGGTATCTGGAACTAAATCTATGCCAATCGTTGGTTTGGATGCAATGAGCAGATCAGTTGAATTTTCTGTGCTTGGATATTTCATCACATAGAGAAATGCTATTAGCATTAATCCAATAATAAAAACAGAAATTTCTTTGCTAGTCATGTTATTTACAATTGTCCCTTAAAGTATTACAAATGCGTCCATCAACACTTGGATTTATCCCGTTGGGTGTATTTTGAATACGTTTGATCAGTAGTTGTTTAAGACTGGACCCATTTTTATTGCAAGATTGAAGCATTGACTCATTAATCATATGGTATCCATCATGATCAGTGTGGGCATCAATGAGGTAATTTGGAACTATGGCTGTGAATATTTCATTATCATTAATGAGTTTATTATTTTTACTCCATCTTAATTGGGTCACGCTTTTATCTTCAGGGTTGTGAATATATTTAATTCCTGAAACTAACAACCAATGGCCATTGGCTGTCCACATGTCAATATTGTGGTTAAGCATTTGTTTTAATATTTTTCCGTTGATTTTTATCAGTTTTAAGTTTGATGGATAAGCAAACATGCCTTCAATGTGTTTTCTTGTGATGGCACTATTGGCTGCAATGTTATGATTTAAACGAATGGATCCTGAGTTTATCAATGCAATATCCGCCTTGCAGATTTTAAAAGCTTTTCTTGCTGTATCTGCAATAAAATTACCAATATTGGTTTCAAAACGCCTTATTTCACTTTCTTCAGCAATGAGTTTGATTTTGGTGCTTCCATATGACTCATCTAAACATCCACTGTCTTGTTTTATCTTCTGGCAAAATTTGACACTGGTTTGCTGCTTCCAGTTTTCAATCTCTTGTTGTAACTGACGTTCTTTTTCGATCGAGTTGTCTAGGTCTATAAAAACTGGTAATACATTAATTTTACCGTTATTGTCTACTGCAATTTCTATAACAGCAGCAGAGGCTGCATCTGCATCTGCTTTTACAATCCATTTTTGATTAATTTGTTCTAGTTGACGGTAGTGTTCATGACCACCGAAGATCAGATCAGGTCTAAAACTTTCTGCTAAGTTAAGAATTTTTTTATCATCGCTAAGTTGTTGATGTGTTAGCGCTATCACCACTTGTGCGCCTTTGGATTTTAAAAATGGCACATAATGTTTAGTGACTTCTATTGGGTCATCAAAGCTGGCAATATAGTCTGGTTTAGCCATGTCTGTGGTTAAACTATAAAGCCCGACTTTTATGCCTGCAATATCTTTAACAATCCATTTTTGTAGTTTATTAGAATGAATTGAACCGTATTTTTCATCAAGCAGCCAATTAATATTTGAATCTAACCAGGTGAACTCAGACTCATCAATTCTTTGTTGTAATCTTGGCAGATATTTAAGTTTAGATTTATCAAACTCATGGTTTCCGAAAGTAACAATCATGTTTTCATCAAACCCGTGATTGAGTCCATCTAATTTATTCATGATGTCAATCATGGCAGCCCCTTGATTGACTCGACTGCTAAATGAAGGTTGTAAAAAATCACCAGCATGCAAAAATAAGACATTGCTATCTTCTGCTATTAACTGATCTCTTAGTGTTTTTACCCTGGCCAGTCCGCCTATTGTTCCATTATCTAGACCTTCTGATCGATAAACGTCATTAATGGCTATAATTTTAAATGATTTTTCTAAAGGTTGTTTTTTATGATGACATGCTGTGAGTAAACTCAGAAGAGTGAGGATGGTGAAACTTAATAAAAAGGCATGTTTTAATTGTTTGTCAACTTTCATATTGGTGGATAATTAGATTCTATGTTTTAATGTACAAATGATAACAGATTACCAGTGGATTGACGATAATTCAGAATTAGAAGCGCTTATTTTATCCATAAATAAAAACGATGCCGTTGCTTTTGATAGTGAGTTTGAACGTGTCAATACTTTTTACCCAAAGCCTGCTTTATTTCAATTAAAAATAGACAAGCAGTATTACTTAGTTGATATGAAAGAAATCACTAATTATTCTGTTTTTACTAAATTATTGGATAATATCATTTTGCATTCTGGATCTGAAGATTTGGAAATTCTTTACAATTTAAATAAAAAGTTGCCAACTCAGGTGTTTGATACTCAGATTGCTGCATCATTGTGTGGCTATGGATTGCATTTTTCTTATCAAAATATCGTCAGCGAATTATTAGGAGTTGAATTATCAAAAGCTCACAGTCGATCAGATTGGATGCAACGACCGTTAAGCTCAGAACAAATTGAATATGCCTTAGATGATGTGGTGTATTTGTCTGAACTAAAAAATATTCTTGATACAAAATTACAAGAAAATGACCGCGTTGAGTGGTATGATTTGTTAGTTAAACAACGATTAAATTCAATAGTTTTTTCAAATCATATTGATAAAACCTTTGTAAAAATAGCAAAATCCAAACGCTTTGACATTCGACAACAAAAACAATTATATGCTTTGTTAAAATGGCGTGAAGGTATTGCAAAAAAAAGAAATAAACCTCGTCCATGGATCTTAAAAAATGATGAAATAGTCAATATTATTTATAAACAGCCAACTCGAATGAATCAATTTATAGATGACATTGGTTTATACCCTGGATTTGTAAAATATCATTTAGATAATATAGTTGAATTGTATGAAAATGCTAAGGGTATTGAAGATGACGCGTTGCCAAAATTTGATAAATTGAACGCTAAACAAGGTGTGAAATTGGCTGAGGTTAAACAGGAGTTAATGATAAAATGCGAACAATTAAATATTCCAGCGGCTTTAGTGATAAATATGTCGGATTTAAAATCTCTTGTTGCGGCAGATAAAGAGCTATCTGATATTGATCTATGGCAAATTATTCACAAGTAATGTGCTTTCAAGTCTAAAATATCTTGCACTATTATCGTTTGAAACTAAAATACACCACACTAGTTTCGGGATGTAGCGCAGCCTGGTAGCGCACCACAATGGGGTTGTGGGGGTCGGAAGTTCGAATCTTCTCATCCCGACCAATATTCAGAAGTGTTTTCAACTGATAAACAGATCAATGGACCTCAATAACATTGATTAAGAACTGAAAACATTTCAATAACTTGGCATTAATAGCATAATGACAATATTAACGAGGTGAATTATGAAAGATCCAGTAAGAGTTGCCATCACAGGCGCAGCCGGTCAAATCGGATATCAATTATTATTTAGAATCGCAGCAGGTGATATGCTTGGAGCAGACCAGCCTGTCATTTTACAATTGCTTGAAATCCCACCAGCTATGGGAGCCGTGCAGGGTGTGGTTATGGAGTTGGAAGACTGTGCCTTCCCATTATTACAAGCAGTGATCGCTTCTGACGATCCCAATGTGGCTTTTAAAGATGCAGACTATGCATTATTGGTAGGTGCTCGTCCACGTGGCCCTGGTATGGAGCGCAGTGATTTATTAGAGGCCAATGGCGCAATTTTTACGGTGCAAGGTAAAGCCATTAATGATCATGCAAATAAAAACATTAAAGTATTAGTAGTTGGAAATCCAGCAAACACTAATGCGATGATTGCGATGGAGTCAGCTCCAGATATCGATAATAAACAATTTACAGCGATGACACGTTTGGACCATAATCGTGCGATGGGTCAATTGGCCGCAAAAACAGGTAAACAAACTAATGATGTGACTAATATGACAATTTGGGGCAATCATTCTTCGACTCAATATCCTGATATTGCCAATGTTAAAGTTAATGGTGAAAGTATGGTTGATATGGTTGACCGTGAGTGGTATGAAGATGATTTTATTCCAACGGTTCAGAAACGAGGGGCTGCAATCATTAAGGCACGTGGTGCATCTTCTGCTGCATCTGCTGCATCTTCTGCTATTGATCACATGCGTAGTTGGTCATTAGGAACAACTGATGGAGATTGGGTTTCTATGGGGATTCCTGCTGATGGTAGTTATGGTGTAGAATCAGGTATTATATTTTCATACCCTGTTACCTGTAAAGATGGTGAGTATTCTATAGTTCAAGGATTAGATATAGATGCCTTTTCACAAGACCGTTTGGATGCCACAGAAACTGAATTGCGTGAAGAACGTGAAGCAGTTGAACATTTGTTAAAATAATTCAAATTTTGACTTCCTTTATTTGATAGTGAAATAATAAAAGCTTCGAAATCATTCGGAGCTTTTTTTTGGAAATAATTTAATGAAATACGATATTCATAAAATGTATCAAGAATCAGTGCAATGTGTTGAAGCGGAAATTGATTTTGTAGAGACTACTTATAAAGCTATTCGTGGCAATGATGCGCGTTATTTACGTGAGGATTTTTCTGGAACGGGTCAAACGGCAGGTGAGTGGGTTGATAGGAACTCTCAGAATAAAGCCTGGGCCGTCGACTTAGATGAAAGTGTTTTAGAGTGGGGTCAAAAGCAGGTCTTACCAAGATTGAAAAATAAGCAGCATTTAATCTATAAAAAAGCCGATGTAAGGAACTCGGAAATTACAAATATGGACATTGTTTTAGCCATGAACTTTAGTTACTTCTTATTTATGGAGAGATCAACTATGGTTGATTATTTTCGCTCTGTAAAAGATTCTTTGGAAGAAACTGGAATATTCTTTTTAGATGCATTTGGAGGTTATGAGGCAGCGAAAGAATTAAAAGAAGAACGTGAGTGTGATGGCTTTACCTATATTTGGGATCAAGCATCCTTTAATCCAATTAATTCAGAAATGCAGTGTTATATCCATTTTAAAACAGCTGACGGAGTTGAATTTAATAAAGCTTTTTCCTACTATTGGCGGTTATGGACATTACCAGAATTGAAAGAGTTATTGTATGAAGCAGGTTTTTCTCAAGTGGATGTTTATTGGGAAGGTACAGATGAAAAATCAGGTGAAGGGGATGGTCGTTTTATGCCTTCAAAAATAGGTACGGCCGATGCAGGTTGGGTGTGTTATATTGTTGCATTACCATAAATAAAATCGGCTTATAAAAATGAAATTTCTTTATTTATTCTATAGGTATTAATTGCATTAAGTTCTAATAAACGCTTCAGCCTACTAAAACTACCCACATCAATTTTATTCCATTTAGCGCCAATTCTGCTTTCATCAATGTGTGCAATTTCAATGCTCATACTAATGCCAGGAGAGTTTGTCAGTGAAATAAATAATCTGAAATTGTCATTAATATGACCTCGCCAATTATCTGGTTTGTTTAATAATACGCCTTTTAGTGATATATCAATAACCTCACTGGTCCAAAAGGCAGAACCAGAAAACAATTGCAAATTACTAATAAATGCAAGTCGTTCAAATTTTCTTCGGTTATTAGTGGGCTTATTATTTTTATCCATTAACTATTTTAATTAATTTTTCAATAATCATTATACTCATAAAGTTTATCTAATGGATATAACTATATAAGAGAGTTATACAAAACTCTACATAAAGTTTAATTGAATACAAAATGATAGTTAATATTATCTAAATTAATTAAAATGCTCTGGGTAATAATTTTGTTAAATCGGTATATTGTTCAATATCTGGTTTTTTAAATCCTTCAGTATTTAATTCGACTAATACATCATATGCAGCATCATCATTAGCCAGTGATAATAAAGCCTTTTGAAAATTTTCAACAACAGCTTTAGGCACATTTGGGGAGGCCATAAAGGTGTTGCCTGGAATATTTTCACTCTGTGTCAATGAGGCAAAATTAGGATACAGGTTAAACATCCAATCAGGAACAATGGCAGCTTGTGCGCTTCCATCAAATACAATTTCGATGGCTTCCTGCCATGAAAGTGCCGTCACATCTTTTTTGGGAGCAGCGAATAAATCAGTAAACCATTTGTTAAAGTAAACAGATGCTAAACTAGGACTTGGTAACATAACAATTCTTTTGTTTACCATAAAATCCTGAAATGTTTGACCATTTTGAGGTTCATCTAATGCGATTAAATGATATGACAATGGTTCTATTGTTGTTGCTATTGGTGTGTAGTTTTTATTTTGAGCACGAAAAGCAGCAACATGTGGTGCATCGAGCGTAAAATCTGGGGTGCGGCTACCATTGGCATTTCGCCAGTAAAAATAATAATTATTATCTATGACTATTTGTATATCATGACCTGTTTTTTTACTGAGCCATTGTCTTAATGGTTCATAGACTTGTTTACCTTGATCCACAGGAAAAGTAGGTTCTACTACTAATGTAAATCTATCAGCATTGGCAGTAGAAATGGCTAATACCAAAATGATAAATAAAATGATTATGTCTTTACTGATTTTGTGTCTTTGCATTATGTCGCCCTATCTATTTAATAACCCTCACCCTTAATAACGGTATATCATACCAAGTTGATAAATTCAATTAAACGTATAAATAATCAAATAATTTACTGAGATTTATTTGATTGATAAGAAAAAAATCTAAGTATCATATGACAGGGTAAAAAATTTGTTAATGACTATTTAATTGGCTGAATAACCTGGACAGCATACATGTTATTGTCAGGTATTTGGACAACAGGGGAAACAATTTGTTCCTTTTTTGTATTCAATAAAATTTTTTCATAATCAGTGTGCTTTATAAGATTCATGCGCTTTTTTATTTTTCCTAAAAATTTCATTCTTGCAATAATTTCTTGTCCAGGATAACACCCCTTCGTAAAACTCATAATGTTTTCGTGTTGGTCGAGATTTACATGTTGAGGAATAAATTTTTCAGAATTACATTTATCAATCCATGGCAGATTTTGTTCAAATAAAAAGGGGTAATAATACTTATCATCTGCTTCATTTTGACTTAATTTTATTTCGTTATGCTTTTTATCAATAATGATGTTATTATCTAGCTTGAGGATATTAATTTTCTGTCTAAATTTTCTTAAATTGAAGAATTGAATGAGTTCATCAGACATATTAATCGGACAAATTAATTGGACATGTTCAATATTAATAATTTTAATCCATAAGCTGGATAAAATTCTTCCTTTAGGATTACATATTGCAGAGTAATTAAATTTTTGATTATTTAATTGATTCAAGTCACTAATAAGTAAATTGTTAAGATATTCAATAACCTTTTCTCCAGAAAAGTCTATTAATGAGCACATGAAGTTGATTGTTAACAAGTTTTTAGAAATATCTTTATCACTCATTGTGAAATACCTTACAGCAAATTTAATTTGCTATTATAATTGAAGTTAAAAATAATTAAGAGTATTGTAAGGCTCAAAATACAAATATATTAACAAATAATAAATTGAGGGGTTTTAAATGAAAACATCGAATCGACCTTTATCACCGCATATACAGGTCTATAAAATGCCTTTGTCTGCAAAGTTATCAATTTTACATAGAATAACAGGATTGGGATTAAGCCTAGGAGCTGTTGTTTTAGTTTTTTGGTTGTTTAGTTTGGCATATCTTTCTAGTACAGCCGTAAATTTGCATACTTTCTTTTCGTCATCTGTTGGTAAAGTCATTTTAATTGCTTGGACATTTGCTTTTTTCTACCATTTTTGCAATGGGATTCGACATTTGTTTTGGGATGTCGGCAAAGGTTATGAAATAGAAACTGTTAACAAATCAGGCGTTTTTGCTATATTAGTCGCGGTAGTTTTAACTGCAATAGTTTGGATAGTAGGAGCTTAAATTATGCAATACAGATCAGATATTAAAAGTGTTAAAGGATTGGGAACTGCAAAACATGGCTTTTCACATTGGTGGATGCAACGTTTATCGGCGGTATTAATGATACCTCTTGGCTTATGGTTTTTTTATTCTCTCATGTCCATTGAAACAATATCAGCTGATTCAGTTATCATGTGGTTACAACAACCAATTCAAGCCATACTCATGGCAATATGGACTATTACAGTGGTTTATCATGGTGCTTTAGGTATGCAAGTGATTATTGAAGATTATGTTCATGGTAAAGCCATGGCATTGACTTTATTGGTACTCATCAAATTTGCTATGTTTGCCATGATAGTGGCAACTTTTTTCTCATTACTTAGGTTGGTTTCATAGGAAAGTATTATGTCAGAATCAAATAAAAAAAATAAAAAGGCTACAGATTATAAAATTATCGAACATAAGTTTGATGCTGTAGTGGTAGGTGCTGGTGGCGCTGGATTAAGAGCCACTATGGGATTAGCTGCAGAAGGATTAACAGTTGCATGTGTGACTAAAGTCTTTCCGACCCGTTCTCACACAGTTGCAGCACAGGGAGGTATGAGCGCTTCATTAGGCAATATGGGTAAAGACGATTGGCGGTGGCATATGTATGACACCATCAAAGGATCCGATTGGTTGGGAGACCAAGATGCAATTGAATACATGTGTAGAGAAGCTGTTCCAGCAGTTGTTGAGTTAGAGCATCAAGGTGTACCATTCTCAAGAACCAAAGAAGGTAAAATTTATCAACGTCCATTTGGTGGGATGACTACTGAATACGGTAAAGGCGCTCCTGCACAAAGAACTTGTGCAGCAGCTGATAGAACCGGTCATGCTATTTTGCATACTTTATACCAACAATCTTTAAAACATGATGCAAATTTTTTCATTGAGTATTTTGCCATTGATTTAGTGATGGAAGATGGTGAATGTAAAGGCGTTATTGCCATTGATATGTCAGATGGGAGCTTACATTTATTTAGAGGTAATGCTGTTATTCTTGCTACTGGTGGCTATGGACGTGCTTATTTTTCATGTACTTCTGCTCACACCTGTACGGGTGATGGCAATGGCATGGTTCTTAGAGCTGGATTGGCATTACAAGATATGGAGTTTGTTCAATTTCACCCAACAGGTATTTATGGTGCAGGCTGTTTGATTACTGAAGGGGTTCGTGGAGAAGGAGGTTTCTTAACAAATTCAGAAGGAGAGCGTTTCATGGAAAGGTATGCGCCTTCAGCTAAAGATTTAGCTTCTCGTGATGTGGTTAGTCGAGCCATGACTATGGAAATTAATGAAGGCAGAGGAGTCGGTCCTGAAAAAGATCATATTCACTTACACCTAGAACATTTAGGTCCTGAAGTGATTGAAAAAAGATTACCTGGTATTGCTGAATCTGCAGAAATTTTTGCAGGTGTGGATGTGACTAAAGAACCTATTCCTGTATTGCCCACAGTGCATTACAATATGGGTGGTATTCCAACTAATTATCATGGTGAAGTGGTTAATAAAGTGGGTGAAGATCCTGATTCAGTGGTTAAAGGATTGTATGCCATTGGTGAGGCAGCTTGTGTTTCAGTTCACGGTGCCAATAGATTAGGCTCAAATTCTTTATTGGATATTGTGGTATTTGGCAGAGCTGTAGCCTTAAGATGTGCGGAGACCATTAAGCCAGGTACTAAACATGCAGATTTAAAAGACGGTACTGTTGATAAAATACTAGAAGAGTTTGATGAAATCCGTTTTGCAGATGGTAATACTACGACTGCTGACCTGCGTTTAGAGTTACAACATGCGATGCAAAAACATGCAGCAGTATTTAGAACGCAAGATATACTAGAAGAAGGTTGTGATAAAGTCAGTGCCATTGTTGAAAAATTTAAGGACATTAAGCTTACTGATCGTTCATTAATTTGGAATACTGATTTAATAGAAGCTTTAGAATTAAGAAATCTATTATCTCAAGCTAAAGTGACTGTATTTGGTGCTGAAAATAGAAAAGAGTCACGCGGAGCTCATGCAAGAGATGATCTGCAAGACCGAGATGATGAAAACTGGATGAAACATACTTTGTCCTATGTTGATGAAAATAATCAAGTGAGCTTTAAATATCGTCCAGTGCATATGTATACATTAACCGATGAGTGTGAAGTTATTCCACCAGCTAAGAGGGTTTACTAAAATGGCAGAATTTAGCTTACCGAAGAATTCAAAAGTTCAAAAAGGCAAATATATTAAAGCCGAAGGCGCATCCAATGTTAGAAAGTTAAAAGTTTACCGTTGGGACCCTGATACAGGCGATAATCCGCGAACAGATACCTATGAAATTGATATGGATAACTGTGGTCCGATGGTATTGGATGCTTTAATTAAAGTTAAAAATGAAATTGATACAACACTAACCTTCCGTCGTTCATGCCGTGAAGGTATTTGTGGTAGTTGTGCAATGAATATTGATGGTACCAATACATTGGCTTGTACAAAGTCGATGAAAGATAGTAAAGATACCGTGGCTATTTATCCATTGCCACATATGGATGTTATCAAAGATTTAGTACCAGATATGTCACATTTTTATGCACAATATGCCTCAGTACAGCCCTGGATACAAACAGATTCGGTACCATTACCTGA
>Ga0316204_10010030_pt1 | contig 12372 bp, 8 predicted proteins | sample 6monrhotite_MG_2_FD_205661 | JGI IMG/M metagenome (GOLD analysis project Ga0316204, IMG submission 205661) | Microbial mat bacterial communities from mineral coupon in-situ incubated in ocean water Damariscotta River, Maine, United States -... | ecosystem: Environmental > Aquatic > Marine >...
TTTCTCAAAAGGTCTCGGGATGCGCTACTACTATTCTAAATCCAATTTCTACTCAATTTTTAGTGATTTTTACCCACAAATTCTGCTGAAGAGCCGTTTACATTATGTTTTTTGATGAATTCCTCAGCGTCGGCTTTTTTTTCAGCGCCATCGAGGGATACCCCCAGCACCGAAGCATCTTTTTCTGTGTGTTGTTGGTGAAACGTAATGTATTGATGTGCTTCCTGATTGCACACATGGCAATCGGATGCCCATAACATGACCACCAGCCACTTACCTTTACCGAGGTTGACTTCGATGTCCGATGGTTTACCGTTAAAATCCAACAGTGACTCACCGGCGAAAGCGCCGGCAGAGGCTATCGCGAAGCATAGAGTAACGATGAGTGTACGAATCAGCCGCACTGATTTGGAAAAGGGGTGGTGCTGTTTTTTTGCATTTGCGTGAAGATAGCGCATTGATAGTGTCTCCGAAATTTCACCTGTTGAATACCTACCTGATGCGATAGTTTCTGAAATGTTACATGCTGTGCACGTTATAACGGTGATTATACAATGGCCGTTAAAAGCATATTTTGGCATTTGATGCTAAAAAGGGACGCTTTGCTTACAGTGATTCACTGAAATAGCGCTGTAAAAATGCATCAAAGGGTAAATCATTGTCAGATTCCATACGTTGTTGATCCTGAATGGATTGTGCCGCGAGATCAGCAAAGAATTTTTCTTTCTCAGGGGGTAGCGTCAGGTTACTAAAATAAGCAGCGTGTTGCTTGGTATAGCGCATTGAGTAGGGGAAAAAAGATTCCCCGTTGCTTTTCATTTCACTAAGCATGATAGCGGAGGAGCATTTGGTTGAGTCTTCGATCAATTCACGTTGTTTTTGTAGTGAGTTTTGGTAGTGGTTGGATTGATGGCATTTATCTAACCATTCACAAACTCCCTGCATCTTAACGCAGATTTCCGTGGCCCAATTGGTTAAGGTAATTGGTTCGCCATTACGCATGAGCTGTAATCCCGGCTGACGCCCCCGCAGTGCTGTAGCACTTTGATTCTTGTCAATTTCTTTTCGTTCTGCGGTGTTGATTTTAGGGCTGTCGTGGAGCAGGCAAAAAATCAAAAATGCTTCCAGAAAATGCAGTTGGGTTTCATTGACGCCCAATGGTTCAAGTACATTGATGTCCAGTGACCGGAGCTCCACATAGTTCACGCCCCGTTTTGTCAGGGCCACTGTTGGTTTTTCATAGGTGCCGGTGGGTTGTTTGGGGCGTATCGTGCTGTAGTACTCGTTTTCGATTTGCAGTAAATTGGCGTTTAATTGCCGGAATTCTCCGTCTACTTTGATACCAATTTTCTGGTAATCCGGGCTGGGGGTTTCGATGCCGCGTTTAAGGCTGGAGACATACGACGCGAGGTTGTCATAATTGGCTTTAATGCCGGATTTGTCTTCTTTGTAATTTTGATAACCGATATCACTTAAACGTAGCGACGTGGCATACGGTTCGTAACAGGTGTTTTCATCAAAGGGCTGTAGTATTTTCTCGATGCCGTCCATAAAGCTTTTACAAACGGCAGGTGAGGCGCCGAACAAATAAGGCACCATCCACCCAAATCGCTGTAAGTTGCGAATCAGGCAAAAATAAGATTCTGACACAAAGTCCTGCAATGTTTGTTTGTTATTTTCCAGCCTTTGGTAAACCGGCCAAAATTCCGTTGGTAATGAATAGTTATAATGAATGCCGGCAATCACCTGCATCATTTTTCCATAACGGTGTCCCAAGCCGCGTCGGTATATTGTTTTCATAAGCCCGGCGTTGGAACTGCCATACTGTGCTATGGGAATACTTGCCTCTCCCTCTAACACGCAGGGCATGCTGGCGCACCACAAAACGTCATTTTGCAGGCGATCGTAGACAAATTTCTGGGTGTCTCTTAAAAATGCCAATGTCGCATCTGCGTTGTTGAGTGGCGGGGTGATGAGTTCCAGCAGTGCCTCGGAATAATCCGTGGTAATATGCGGGTTGGTGAGCGCAGAGCCTAATGCTGCAGGGTGTGGGGTGCTGGCGATAGTGCCGCGTTCCGAGACCCGCAGGCTTTCCTTTTCAATCCCTGTTTTACTATTGAGTAACAGGTTTTCCTGAAGTGTGTTTTGTAAGGTGTAAAGCCGTTTATCAAAAGTATCGTACACTGAGGGTTCCTAACTATTCGTCTTGCCAGGATTAGATTGCACGGAGCGTGTGCCTTAATCAGTGGCTTGTTAATGGTTGGTGTACTAATGGCTTACGCCGTTGTCTGATGAGGCAAATATCCAGGCAAAGGCGATGCCCATAATCCAGTAATTGTTGGTTTCAACCAAAGGACTATCTTCAAAGGATGCCCCGGATAAATTATCATAACGAGCGAACGCACCAATAAAATATGATTCAGTATTCTTGGCGGCTGTCAGCGTGATGCGGCTGCCATTGTAACCTTTGTCCGCGCGGTATTCGCTACGGATGCTTGTTTCAAACGCCGGTTTAATTTCATAGAAATAGTTATGGTATTTCGCATCAGCGAAAATTGGCCCGACACTTATGCCGTAACGCCATAAGGCGTTCGATTCTCTCATTTTTACTTTAAAATTGATATAGGGCGATATTACCCACCCCTGGTGTGCGACTATTGGATCACCCACTGAAAAAACAGCCCGAACGGGTGTTTTAAAAGATACGACACTATTACGGTTTTTATTTTCCCATAACGTGATGGACAATGCCGGACCAATCTCGACCAGCGGATCCAGGCGCGGCATACCAGCACGTGCACTCTCGTCAGATTTTGGAACGGGAATATTGCCACCCAGGCTTAAATCAAGCTTAATGCGATCGGAAACGAATAACTTGCTGCGGATACCATCTCGGTCTACCCGAAGTCGGTCGCCGCGGTAAATGAGGTAGGGAACAGGAATGTAAAGGGGTTCTACTGTTTTTGAGCCGCGATAATGGGGGGCATTAAGCACGCCGGCCCCTAAACCAAATTGCCATAAGGGCAAGTGTACGGCATCCACTTTAAGCGGTAGCATGGCAACAAAACCTAATTTTACAATGAGAAGCCATCGATAAATTCGTTTTTTACCGCAATTGTGAACGTGTTTAAACGTTAAATATTCATAGGGTATCATTGGTTATAATATTAGGTTTTCGTAGCAGATTTATTTTTCTAGGCAATATAACTTTTCATGGCAACATAATAGAGTAGGCCACAACGGATAAACAGGATTTAATTATGCAGGGTGTTTTTCTCGATCTTAAGTCGCTTGATAATTCGGATATTGAACTTACCGCACTGACTGCCGTGTTGTCCAATTGTAATCTGTTTGATTCAACGACAGACATGCAGGTGTTGGAACGCATTCGGCCAGCTAATGTCGTCATAACCAATAAAGTAAAGCTAACGGCAACCCTGTTACAGGCAGCCAGTCAGTTAAAACTGGTTTGTGTGGCAGCCACCGGTACCAATAATGTTGACCTGGACGCGGCGGCAGACTTGGGGATAACCGTGTGTAATGTGCGCAACTACGCAACCCCTTCCGTTGTGCAGCATGTTTTTGCGCTGATATTGGCGCTTACTACCCGGTTACCACAGTATCAGGCAGCGGTGATGCAGGGGATGTGGCAAAAATCGCCCCACTTTTGTTTGCTTGATTTTCCGATTGCTGAAATGAGTGGTAAGGCAATGGGCATTATTGGGTATGGGGTGCTCGGTAAAGCGGTTGCGAAGGTCGCAGAGGCGTTTGGGATGCGTGTGCTGATAGCGGCCAGACCGGGCGTTAAAGATGTCAGTGAAGGGCGGACAGCACTGCCTGATCTGCTGGCGGCTGCCGATATTATCAGTCTGCATTGTCCGTTAACAGTGCAAACCCTGGGGTTGATTGGTGAGAGGGAATTGCGTTGCATGAAACCCAATGCACTTATTATTAACACCGCGCGGGGTGGGATTATTGATGAAACGGCCCTGCTCAGTGCGGTAGCACAGCACCGCATTGGTGGTGCAGGGATTGATGTACTGACAAATGAGCCACCAGCGGCGGGTAATCCATTATTGAGTGTTCATTTACCCAATTTAATTGTGACGCCACACATCGCCTGGTCAAGCCGCGAAGCCAGGCAACGCCTTGTTAATGAAATTAGTCTTAATATTGAAGCTTATTTGAAAGGCAGTCCAAGAAATGTGGTGATGTAAGGGCACTCGTCCGTTGTGTCAGGTATAGTTACAGCGGGCCCGGTGCATTAGTAATGGCCCGGCCCTGCGGGTTGCGCCCCTCTCTAAGTTAGAGAGAGGCACCACAGTGAGCAAACTCAATTGTGAACAGACCCCAGTGATTACGCTAATTGGTAGTAGTGCCTGATTCAGGCGGCACGATGTTCGGCGGTATCCTCAATGTATTGCTCCAGCTTGAGGGTGTCCACGGTGAAGTTACGTATGCCATCGGCCAGTTTTTCAGTGGCCATTGGATCTTCATTCATTAGCCAGCGAAAATTTGACTCACTCACATCAATTTTCTGGATGTCCATGGTTTTTGAGGCTTCGGGGTTTAGTGCGCGGGTCATTTCTTCTTCGCTACCTTGCAATTCTTCCATCAGTGCAGGGGCAATTGTCAGTAAGTCACAGCCCGCTAAAGCAACGATTTCATCCACGTTACGGAAACTGGCGCCCATTACGGTTGTGGTGTGATTAAATTTCTTGAAGTAGTTGTAGATTGATTTTACGGAGACTACGCCGGGGTCTTGATCGGCGGGGTATGCGTCCACGCCTTCGGTTTTTTTATACCAGTCTAAAATGCGCCCTACGAAGGGTGATATCAAGGTTATGCGGGCTTCTGCAGCCGCGACAGCCTGGGCAATATTGAACAACAGGGTCAGGTTACAATGTATCCCTTTTTTTTCCAGCTGCTCTGCTGCTTTTATGCCTTCCCAGGTGGAGGCGATTTTGATTAAAATGCGCTGTTGGTTGACACCTTCATCTTTGTACATGCTGATCAGCTGCTCAGCTTTTTGGACGGTGGCCTCGGTGTTAAACGACAGGCGGGCATCCACTTCCGTTGATACGCGGCCAGGAATGATACTTAATATTTCCTTGCCAAAATTCACGGCGAGTTTGTCCAGGGTCAGGTTGGCTTTTTCTTCGGGTGTTTGGCCATTGGATTTTCCGTATACAACTGCAGACGATACCAGTGCTTTGTACTGGGGCAATTGAGCGGCTTTGTACAAAAGTGAAGGGTTTGTGGTGGCATCGGTGGGCATGTATTGTTTAATGGCATCAATATCACCGGTATCCGCTACTACCGTTGTCATTTTTCGAAGTTGCTGTAGTCTGTTCATTGGTTCGTTCTCCTGTGTCTTGTCAGTGTCCCGCCATTTGTCCAATACACTTAAGACTGTGGCGGGCAGTAATAGTTACGTCTGTTTTTGTAATGCGTGATCTGCCCTATAAATAGAGCTGTACAATATTTGCACGGTTGTAACCGCTGCGGTGAAACTGGCCGGTTAGTGATTGATCGGAATGCCAAACCAAAATGTTGCACCTCTGTTCTGGTTGTTGCGGGCACCAATGCGGCCTTTGTGTAATTCGATGAATTGCTTGGACATGGAGAGGCCAATCCCGGTGCTGGATTCATTGCCCGTTGGGCGGTTGCTCAGTTTGGCATAGCGTGTAAATAATCTCTCCATATCCTCATCGGTGAGCCCTGGGCCACCGTCACTGATTTCTGCATAGACATACTCATTATCAACGCGGGTACGTACCGTGGTTGTGGTCTCTCTTGGGCTGAATTTCATGGCATTGCCAATCAGGTTGTCGAGTACCTGCGAGAGTCTGAATTCGTCGGCCTCAACCGCCGGCAGGTCCTGTGCGAGATCCTTTTCAATTTTAATTCCCTTTTGCTTGGCATAACTGGCGTTTGATTGCAGTGACTTCGCAATAATTTCATTTAATCTGATTGGCTTATAATTCGGCTCCGGGGTGGCGTTGGAGGTGGAATCCAGGTTTAAAAAACCATCGATGACGGTATGCATGTTTTCGCCGGTACGTTGGATAAGTTCAATAAGCTCAGGCGTATCGGCTGCCGTTGGCATGCCAGGCTGACACTGGTTTTTCAGTTCCAAGGCAATATCGAGCATTACAATGAGTGGTTTTTTAAGGTCGTGGCTTGCAAACCGCACGAATTCATCCTTTAATGCGGCTAAATTCTTTAAGGTTAGTTGGGTTTTAATGCGCGCCATTGCAATGGAGATGTTCAATGGTTTGGTGAGGTAATCGTTGGCGCCCAACTTTAGTGCCGTAATCAGGCTTTGCTCAAGGTCATCAGCAGTGACCATGATAACCGGCAGGCTGATTAACGAGTGTTTTACCCGTATTTTTTCCAAGACCTCTAGCCCGCTAATGCCCGGCATCATAATGTCCAGTAATACCAGGTCAAACGGGTGCTGATCAATCAGTTGAAGTGCTTCATGGCCACCTTCAGCCAGTGTGGTTTTATAACCGGCACGCTTAAATTGCACCGACATTAACTGACGATTCATTTCATTATCGTCAACAATGAGTAGCGAGTCGTTTTTGTTGGCAGAGTTTTCGACACTCTTAAGTGGATTCATAGGAGATAAGCTGTTTTTTTGGTAAGTACTGTTGCAATCTCTAACACTCAACATATTGCCGGACAACGTTTTTTACACTCTGGCTGTTACACTCCGGCTGTAACACTTTGGTTGTCACACCCTGGTTGCTCTAGTGAGCAATTCCACATTGCCTGAGTTCAAACGCTGATCGATAACGCTCTGTGGAATTACAATGCAATTAATGTGACAGAACCTGGGGTGACAGAACCTAAGGTGATGGCACCTAAAGTGGCGGCACGCCTCACCGGTAACTATACCGGCAGTCAATTAGTTAGCGGCGTATCAATTAAAAATCTTTAGGTATCGGCGGCTAAAATCGAGGGAGTGTATTGGGCTGGATAGCGCGCACTGCGAAGCAGGGCGGGGTGGCCCTGCCAAGGTGAAATATATGCCTGTTTGGGTAGTTCGTGTTAGTAATACAGTTGTTATTATTAGTTTGGTTTTTACATTTACTTTTAATCAGCGCGCTACCTGGGGCACTACATTGCCTTAGGGTAAGGAAACGTTATGCAATTAACACTTTATATCGATGATGCAAGTCAAACCATTGAAATTACAGGCGACATACTAAATGATGCAGCGGATTTTTTTAGTAAAATGGATAGGGATATGGATCAGGGCTGGCAAATGAGCCGTAGTTGGGTGGAGCGCCCTAACTTGGTGCAGCGTTGTCAAATCGCTGCAAATAAGATCCTCGATGCAATTAATGATGAAAATGAAACCCTGATGATGTTGATGGCGGGCTATATATTAGTGCGAATGCCTGATGTGCGTGCGGTTCGTATCGATACGGCTGGCGACATGACCGCAACAGAATTGCTGACCAATCCTTTAGAATGACCAAAGCCCCATCATTACCGATGATATTCTAAATATCGATGATTCAATAATAAACCAGCCGGCATAATATTAGGGGCATTACTCACCAGTGGTATTTATCAATAGTATGTTTTCCAGGCAATGCTGCATATCCAGTGTTGTTAGCGGATCGCTTAGACAAGCATGGGGGCGCACCTGGTCATTCACACGACGGAGCTTATTCAGGTCTGGTGGTTGAATCAGCGCCACGAGCTTCGTGTTTGGTGAGCCAGTTTGTATTGACGCATACAAGGTTTAACCTAAATTCATCAGTTGAGCGCTTCGAAATAGGGTTAAGTCTTTGTTGTATTTAATTTATCATGCATTTCCCGCCTTCACTCAAAGGGTGAGCGCGCTACGATATGCAGAGCACGTTTTTTATCGCGCCTGGGGTCGTTACGAGTCGTTGCAATAGCCTGCTATTACGCCTCATCGTGCCTACCAGTCACGATAAAAAACACACTCTACATGCCGTCCAACTGATGATTTTAGGTTCAAAGTTGCTTAATTGTGATCCGTAGCTTGGACGGTAAATGAATTCAGCCACGATGACGTCAGGTGTTAGTTTCCGTATTAACGGCAGTGCTTTTCGCATTGACGTGCAGTGAGTGGCAACAAACCCCAAACGCTGATAGAGCCGAGAGAAATCCGGATATCCTCCTAGTTCAATAATGGTTAATATGTGCTTTTGTGTTCTCATCCTAAGTAGGCGATAATCCTGGAGAAATTGAGTGTCCAGGTGATTGATGTGTATTTCAAGTCTGCGTTAAGGTGGTATATAAGGTTATAGCGCTTTAAGATTTTAATCGCCCTAGCACCCTGTAATGATAGCGTTGTATGGCAATAAAACGAATATATCGTTGTGCGTATTACGCTTCAAGTATTTATGCAGCAACAGCAACCGTGTCATGAAGGAATCATGTTACGAAGGAACCATGCCATGAGGGTAAGAGACTGAATACTAAGACACTCGCCATTGAAGTTGACAGTGAAGGTTGATTATTAAATGAGTACGCGGGCGATAATCACTGTGATGGCGTGCATGTTTGCGCTTTCCGGGTTCTCCGGACTGGTATACGAATCCATCTGGTCCCATTATTTAAAGCTTTTTCTTGGTCATGCGGCTTATGCGCAGACCCTGGTGTTGGCTATTTACATGGGGGGTATGGCGCTGGGTGCCTGGGTTTGCAGCATCTGGTCGCAAAAGTGGAAACATCTCTTACTGGGGTATGCCGTGGTCGAGGCAGTGATCGGTGTATTTGCCTTATTTTTCCATGAATCGTTTGTCGCGTTTTTGCAACTGGCGTACTCAGTAATATTGCCTAATTTATCATCAAGTCCTGAGGTCCAAGCCTTTAAGTGGGGGGCTGCCGCATTGATGATTTTTCCCCAAACCGTGCTGTTAGGGATGACATTTCCGCTGATGACGTCGGGGCTGGTGCGTTATGCGCCACAAACAACGGGGAGAACCATATCCTTACTGTATTTCGCCAACAGCATCGGCGCTGCTGTGGGGGTGCTGGTGAGCGGGTTTTTGCTCATAAAATTAGTGGGGCTTCCTGGCACCATAAAAACCGCCGGTATTCTCAATATACTAATTGCGCTGGTGGTTTGGTGGCTTACCCGGGGAAAAGCGTTCAGCGGCAATGAATTGGATACCGGTAAAGTGTTGCCCGAGGCTCAAGCCCCCGAAGGAAGCACCGCGGGTAAAGGGTTGGTACGTCTGCTGTTATTCATTGCGCTGGGCACCGGGTTGGCGTCGTTTATCTATGAAATCAGCTGGGTACGCATGTTAAACCTGGTATTGGGAAGCTCCACCCATGCCTTCGAAATGATGCTCAGTGCCTTTATATTAGGGCTGGCGCTGGGTGGTTTTTGGTTGCGCAATCGAATTGATACCATCACAAACCCAATATTGTATCTGGCAAAAGTTCAGATGGTCATGGGGGTATTGGCGATGGCGACATTGCCACTGTATAACCTGACCTTTGATGTAATGCAATGGGTTATAAAAAATCTCGATAAGACGGATACCGGCTATTTGCTCTTTAATGTGGCCAGTCATTCCATCGCCCTGGTCATTATGTTGCCAGCCACATTCTGCGCTGGCATTACACTGCCGTTACTCACCAATATATTGTTAAAGAAAGGTTATGGCGAGAAAAGCATAGGCAGTGTCTATGCTTTTAATACCATTGGCGCCATTGCCGGTGTGTTGCTCGCCGTACACTTGTTAATGCCGCTGTTCGGTATAAAGTATTTAATCATTATCGGAGCAGTGATTGATATCGCTATCGGTGTTGGCTTGTTTTTTAAGTTAATGTCCCGTCCCTACCCGTCTAAAAACTATCTGATGCCGGTTGTTGCCGTCACAGCGGTGGTACTGGCGGTTACGGTGATACAATTTGATTCTTATAAAATGGCGTCCGGGGTTTATCGCCATGGCAATTTTTATTCCACTGAAAATGCTGAGCTGCTGTTTCACGAAGATGGTAAAACCGCCTCAGTGGATTTGGTTAGAATTAAAGATAGCAACGAAGTTAGTATTATCACCAACGGCAAGCCGGATGCTTCCATTAATATCTCCTCAGAAGGGTCGCCAAGCCCTGATGAAGCAACCATGGTGTTATTGGCTGCGTTGCCCCTGTCCCTAAATCCGCAAGCTGATACTGCCGCCGTTATTGGTATGGGTTCAGGTTTAACCAGTCATGTATTGTTAAGTGCCAATAAACTGCAGTATGTTGATACGGTGGAGATTGAACCCGCTATTGTGAGAGCTGCGCGGGGGTTCGGTACGCGTGTCAGTAATGTATTTGACTCACCCAATAGCCGGATATACGTTGACGACGCCAAATCTTTTTTTTCCACCCACAACAAGCGTTATGATCTCATTATTTCAGAGCCATCGAACCCTTGGGTGAGTGGTGTCGCTGGATTGTTTACGGATGAATTTTATTCCACGATTTCCAATTATCTTGAACCTGAAGGGGTATTTGCGCAGTGGTTGCAGCTCTATGAAATAGACCTGCCTTTGGTGGCGTCGGTGCTAAAAGCGGTGGCAAATCAATTTTCGGATTATGCGATTTACGCAACCAATAATAACGACATTGTGGTGCTGGCGACCAAAACAGGGCGTATTAGTTTGCCTTCACAGGACATATTTTCGTTTCCCGGTCTGGAGAGAGAGCTTCGTCGCGTTAAAGTGAGAAACATACAGGATTTGCATATACGTAAACTGGGCGGGAAAAAATTCTTCGAGCCCTTTTTTCAATCCTACCCATTGCCTCCCAACTCAGATTATTATCCCGTACTGGACTTAAACGCCATAAAGGCTCGATTTCTAACGCGTGATGCAATGCAGCTGGTTACCCTGCGTGATGATCCGGTTAGAGTCCAGGCGATGCTAGAGGGAGCGTTGCCCGCCATTCAGACCACTGAAACAACTCCCAGCCGTTTTTATTACCCCAGTGATTTGAGTTATGCCGCGATGTTGTTGAGAAACTACTTATTAACCAATCGTATGAATGCGCAATTTTACAAATTACCGGCGCCGTTACAGCGTGCTGCATTCGCCGTTAAATCGCAATTACTGGAATGTCAGGCACCTGGGCCGGATAGCGGGTTGCCGCCGGCATTGGAAGCAATTACCCTGGCGATCACGCCGTATTTGTCCACCGCAGAACTCAGTGAAATCTGGTTGCGTATGACAGCAAGCCCCTGTTTTGACGCCTTGCCAAGCGCATTGCAAGAGTGGGTTATGCTGGCGCGTGCCTTGAACGAGTCCAATGCAGCGCAGGCCGGTGAATTGGCCGGTAAAATGTTAGCCGATGCAAGCAATGGTTATGGCCGTAATTATTTGCTATTGGCCAGTATGGTCGCCAATATCCGCATGAATGATAAACAAAAAGCTCGCCAATATTGGCAGGATTATGGTGATACCATGGTGATTAATGGTAATAACGAGCTATTAATCCGGCTTTTAAAAGCCCATAGCGGTGTATTGTAATTATGAGCTTTATCTCTGACGTCCAGATTATTTGCAATGATCGTTAAAGCGGGAGGGGTAGTGCTCGCCATTCGTGTTGCTAATTGACATTGGTATCGAACATTTATTGTGAATAACCGTATCGAATAGTGATAACGAGCATTAGCCGTAAGTTTAGGTAAAACGCATCAGTAATTGTATGTCATGACCGTTTTCCATTGTGCGTCATTACGGGGCAGACGCAGGAAAGGGGAATTATCGTACGCTAAGGGTTCTCGAAGGCAAGTTGGCACGAGTCTGACGTAACTACCGTTGACCGTGAGCTGCCGGTCAGTGCGATGGCTTATGCGCTACGATGACACCTAAGAAAATCTGACATGGCCCCATTCTCCAGCTAGCTTCGTGCGCGTAAAGTGCCTAGAAAGCAGACATTGACGTCACAGCGGCCGCATCGTCTCTTCACGACCCGTTGCCGCCGTTCAGCCTAACCATCCCAAACGGCAGGCATGTCGCGTTAGCGGTCATACGCTTTCAGTTATCTAACTGGTTCATTCACACTAAGCAGACATTCGTGAACGTTTAGCTTTAAATCGACAAATGCTCAGCAAGAAAGTCTATCAACACTCTAACTCTGCGCGGAAGATTACGATTAAGAGGGTAGAGAGCCGATATTACAGTTGGTTGTTGATAATCTGGTAACAATAGCCGAAGCGCGCCAGTATCTATATGCTTTTTGAACAAGAAGTTGGGGCCAAAACCGTAAGCGCCAAATTAACCACGTACTACTAATTAAATCATAATCGTCAATAATGGGCTTTCCACTAAGAGGAATCAACCATGAAAATGACGAAAGACGAAAAAAGAGCGTATTGGGCCAAGC
>Ga0316204_10010031_pt1 | contig 12371 bp, 14 predicted proteins | sample 6monrhotite_MG_2_FD_205661 | JGI IMG/M metagenome (GOLD analysis project Ga0316204, IMG submission 205661) | Microbial mat bacterial communities from mineral coupon in-situ incubated in ocean water Damariscotta River, Maine, United States -... | ecosystem: Environmental > Aquatic > Marine >...
GCCACTGTTTTAATGGATAAGATTTCGGGTTTCTTAGGCATAGCTTGCTATTATAACGAAGCACAGCCGTTTATGGAGATCACATGACAACAATACCCCCCTGGGATGATATCGAAACCGTACTGCTGGACATGGACGGCACCTTGCTTGACCTTAATTTCGATACCTATTTTTGGCGCGAACACCTTCCCCGCCGTTACGCCTTTACCCGTGGCTTAGACATTATCACCGCCAAGGCCGTGCTTGAACCTCACTTTGAAAAAGTGGGTGGCACGCTCAATTGGTATTGTTTGGACTATTGGACTCAACTTTTGGGGATCGATATTGTCGAGCTAAAAAAAGACATCGTCCATTTAATTGGCGTGCTTGAAGGCGCCACTGAGTTTATGGATCAACTGAGGAAGATGGGCAAACGCACCGTTCTTGTCACCAATGCTCACCCAAAAAGCTTGGGGCTAAAACTAGAACACACACGCTTGGATAATCATCTTGATCGGATCATTTCAGTTCACGAATTTGGCACGCCCAAGGAGGATCCGACCTGTTGGCAGAAACTACAAGCGATGGAGCCGTTTAGCCCGCGCTCAACCTTATTGATTGATGACAATCTCGTCGCCCTGCGCTCGGCACAACATTTTGGCATTCAGCATTTGCTGGCCGCCTGTAAACCAGACACTCAACGACCAGCGCTGCAAACCGATGAGTTTGCCTCATTTCATTTTTTCAACGAAATCATGCCAGGCGGTAAATAGCCTCAAGGGCTTGCCACATTGGCAAGCCCTTGACTGGCCTTAGGCTTTATTTTTCTTTTTAGCTTTCTTATCTTTTTTTGATTTTTTGGCCGCTTTGTCTTTCTTTTTATCCCAGTTCTTAAAGCGCTTTTTACAATAGGTCAGCAGACTATTGTAGCTGTCAAAAAATAATTCAAAACCTTCTTCCGCTGACGAATCGTATTCACACCACTCATTATCGTATTCACGACAAACTTGAGGCCGCTCGTCGTATATAGCACAGACACCATTTTCACCCAGATGGGTACAGCTATTGTTAACCAACAAAAACCAACCATCGTCATCTTTATAAAACTGCACGTCACGATGAGATATTTGCCACAGCATGTGATCAAAATCATGCTTTTTACTGGGCGAATCAATTTGCTGAGTGAAATAAGTACAACACTTGGAGTTTGTGCAAAAACCACACTTATTTTCAGACGTCATGTCTTCTATTTTTATCGGAATATGCTTAGTCATAACGTCAACTTTTTAGGATGTGGAAAATACAATAGCCTACACTTGTTTGCGCATAATCTACGAAATTTATCGAGAGATTCAACGAATCTAACAACACTCACTTGCCAGCATGGATGCACGCCCTTGCAAGCCACCAGTGTGAAGCGCGACGATGGTTGAACCCCGGGCAAAATCACCGTGTTTGATTTTATCAAATAACGCGTAAAACATCTTGGCTGTGTACACGGGTTCCAACGGTATGGCGTGTTGGCGCTCAAACTCAGCCATAAAATCCAATAACTCGGGCTTAGTTTTGGCGTAACCACCAAAGTGATAATCCGTCTCGATTTTCCAATTGCTATATGCTGCCGAACCAGCTTGAGAGAGTAGTAAAGCGACCTCTTGATTTATAAAGTCACCCCCTTTAAGCACCGCTATACCCAAGGCTTGGTGCTCGCCTTGCAAACCCGCAATCAAGCCCGCCAAAGTACCGCCCGTACCGCAGGCTGTCGCCACGAAATCAAAGGGCACATCAATGCCGCCGATGATTTCTTTTACCCCGGCTAAGGCCAAAGCGTTACTACCACCTTCGGGAATTAAATAAAACGGGCCAAAGCGCTCAGCCAGATTGGCAATAAATTGCGGTGTGTTTTTAAGTCGATAATCTGCCCGGCTCACATAGTGTAGGTGCATGCCTTGCTCGGTCGCGTACTGCAAGGTCGCGTTAAGCGGTTGGTGAGGTTCACCTCGAATAACGCCGATGGTATTAAAACCCTCGGTCCGCCCTGCGCCCGCCAACGCATGAATATGGTTCGAGTAAGCACCGCCAAAGCTTAACAAGGTCTGCTGCCCCTGTTGATGGGCTTGCTGGAGATTGTATTTGAGTTTGTACCACTTATTGCCCGACACTACCGGGTGAACCAAATCAATCCGTTTTATTAATAAACGAACGCCACAGGCGTCAATCTCTGCATCGTTTATCTCGACAATGGGTGTCGCTTGCTCGATTAGCATGAGCTACGCTGCCCCAGCGAACATAAAAATTCCGTTAACCCTAGCTTGGGCCAGAACATGGGCCTGCTGCTAAGCGCCGCCATAGTCGCGTTATTAATAGCTTTCACAGACACCTCTAAGGCGAAATATATTAAAGTTGATGAACAAAGTTATGCCATAATAACCCGCTTTGTTTCATCATCAGAATTCAGCCGAGCACGACAGTATGCAGATTGAAAAATATTTCATTGAAAACGATGGGAAAATCAACTTTTCCAAGCAAATGGGCAGTAACTTCGCCAAACGTGTTGCCGGCGATTTTAACCCCATTCACGATGAAGACAATAAGCGCTTTTGTGTGCCAGGCGACCTATTGTTCAGCGTTTTATTGCATAAGTTTGGTATTAACCAAAAAATGCAGGTTAGTTTCTCTGGCATGGTAGGGGCTAGCACTAGCCTTAATTTCATCGAAAATGATGACATCATCCAGGTGAAAGATGACAACGGTAAAGATTATCTTACCGTCGAGCGCAGCGGAGACAACACCCAATCGCCTCAGCTCATTAACGAAATCATTGAAAAATATGTCACGTTTTCAGGTCAGACCTTCCCCCACATTTTAGTTCCTCTAATGGAAGATGCTGGCATGATGATTAACCCTGCTCGCCCATTAGTCATTTACGAAAACATGCGCTTAGAGCTCGATAACTTAGCAATCACCCAGCCTCAGCTAGAAGTCAGCCAATCAACACTATCAGTTGATGGCAAGCGAGGCACTGCCACACTGGCCTTTAATATCCTCAGTGGCGACAAAAAAGTGGGCTGCGGCAGTAAACAAATGGTGCTTAGTAGTTTGCGTGCTTATGATGCCAAACAAATCAGCACGCTTGCTCAAGAGTACGACACGAGAAAACAAAGCTATTCCCAATAATAAGAAAGCAATAACTTAGCGTTTTTATAAGATATTATTAAAGTAAATCGTCATTTCGGCAGATACATCCCCATGCGCAGCCGTTTAATGGTGTAAGGGGCTTCTGTGTAGAAGACTATTTCACGGCGTTATTATCAAAAGGGATGTTAAAAATTCGTGAGTCGGGGCTTAAAGAGCATAATCCCGATGGTTATACTAATTATGTTGGCCTGTCAGCCAAGCATGGCTAAGGCTTTTGAGATAGCCATCGTAAAAAGCAATCACAGCAAACCTTTCGATATTTTCATCGAAGGGTTTCGCCATGCCCTCCCCTCAAGCGAACTCCATATTAAATCCATTAATAATGATGAAGCGCTAGGACGTAGTATCCTAAACAAGCTCAGTGAAAATCCGAAAATTGACATCATCCTAACCCTAGGCAGCAAAGCCTCGTGGTTAGCGCGCAACATAAGCAATAAGCCGGTATTATTTTCCATGCTATCCAACCCTGGTCGCTACCAACTAAACAATACACCCGGCGTGCTCATCAACGTGCCGTATCAAGACTATTTGAAGCAAAATAAAACCCTATTACCCAGAGTCCAGAACATTGGCGTACTTTATAGTGCTCAACAGCAAAAATTGCTTGAAGAAATCAAACAGTACGCGAGTGACAAAGGATTGCATCTAAACGGTTACCAAATCGATGGACTAAAAGACATTGCTCATGCCACCGACACCTTGCTTCGGCACAACGATGCCTTATGGCTTATTAGTGACCCTGTCGTGACACGCTCTCCGCGAATCATCAAGGACATTATTATTCTCAAAGCGGTACAGCAACATATCCCCATCATTGGCCTAAACAAGTGGTCAGTCGTCAACGGTGCACTGTATTGCCTCTCAACCGACTACACATCACTTGGCACGCAATCAGCAAAGATGGTTCAGCGCATCCTCGCGGGTGAAAAGAGGATTGGCCACGAAGCAGGTAAGGATATTAAGGTCTTCGTCAACAACCACATTTACGAAACACTCAGTACAACGACGAAAATCACCTTGCCCACTCGATCTTATTTACTTCGCTAGCTCAAAGGCGAAGCCCATAGCAATAATCAGGCTATCACTTTCAAGGCTAAGTGATGGTTAAGGGGAGTACTGGAAAGCATGAACAAACCAAGTATAAAAACGATTACCGTCAAGAATCTTGTGACATTTTTATTGATTTTATCCCTGATTTTACTCGTAATCACTGGCCTCAATCTACGCGCCCTATCAACCAAGGCCATTGAAAATCAGGCACTCGCCCATGCCGAGCTAGTCCGGGCAGGCCTCACCGCCCACATGAAAGCGGGCATCATGGACAAGCGCGACTACTACCTCAACGAAATTAAACAACTAACTCAAGTCACTAATGTACACATTGTTCGAGGCCAAGCCTTGGAAAAACAATTTAACCCAGATCAGCCCTGGCAGCGTATTACCGACCCATTGACTAGGCAAGCCTTCGACACTGGCAAGCCCTCATTCACACTGAGAGAATTCAGTATGAATCCCAGTATTCGCGTCGTCATCCCCTACATCGCCTCTCAAAAACATTCGCTCAACTGCTTGAGCTGTCATCAAGTTGAGGAGGGCGAAGTCATCGGCGCGGTCGATATTGAGCTCGACGTCACTGAATATCGCAATCATTCCTTGGTGGTTCTAGCCATCATCATGCTGATTTCTACCGTGTTCTTAATCCTAATTCGAGTCAACACCAATCGTACTATCCAAAATCACGTTCAAGCACCATTGGAAACCTTGATTGATAACGCCATGTCGGCCTACCACAATCAAGAACCGCTGAAAGAGGATGTTTTTTCAACCAAGGAGTTCTCCAGTGTTGCCAATGAAATCAATCTATTTAACACGGAAATAATCGCTCATCAGAATCAGCTAAAAGACAAAAATGATGAGCTGTTATCGCTTAACGATGAAATTGAAAGTACCTTGAGAGAAACCGTTTACACCATGGGTGTCATTGAAGAGCAGCGCTCCAAAGAAACCAACAACCACACACGCCGAGTATCGCTTTACAGTAAGTTTCTAGCGCAACAGCTCAAACTCACTGACCGAGATATCGAGCTAATTACCACCGCCGCACCACTGCATGATATTGGCAAGCTAGGCATCCCAGATGACATCTTATTTAAACCCGGCCAGTTAGACGGCAAAGAACGTGGCATGATGGAACAACACGCCCGCATCGGCTACACCATGCTATGCCATTCTAAGCGGGATATATTACAAGCAGGCGCGATCATCGCACTGCAACATCATGAGCGCTGGGATGGCAGTGGCTACCCGCAACAGCTCAAAGGCGAAGAGATACATATCTATGGCCGCATCATCGCTGTCGCCGATGTGTTTGATGCATTATATTCTGAGCGCGTTTACAAGGATGCCTGGAGTATTGAGCGAATAAAGGGCTTGTTTGAGGAGGAAAAAGGTAAGCATTTTGACCCAGTATTAGTGGACATTTTCTTCGCCAACATTGATGAGTTCGTCAGAATATACAAGAGTCACCCAAGCACCGTAAAAGACCTAAGCTAAGCAAGCCAACAGCCCTTAACTCAAGGGCTGCAGTGGTTATTGATTATGCATATGGGTGGCAAGCTGTCGTAAGGACTGGCGCAAATGGCTAATCAATAACTCATCATCATGCGCCAGCTCATCTAAAGCGGTGTTCATACACAACATCCAGGCATCACTTTCAGCTTGGGAAATTTGAAACGGCAGGTGACGGGCTCGCAGCTGGGGGTGGCCATATTCCTCTACATAAAGCTGTGGCCCACCTAACCAACCGGATAAATATTTATATAATTTATCGCCCGAAAGACTTAAATCATCGGGATGCATTGCCCGAATGTGCTGCGTTTCTGACTGGCTATCCATCAATTCATAAAACCGAAAGACTAGCTGGCGAACCGCCTTGTCACCCCCAATGCGCTCATAGGGGGATAATTCTTGATTCAACGACATAAAAACTCTCGATCAAAAAAACTATTCAGCCGACTGGCCTTGAAAGTACTCATACAGCCCAGAGACCGAACCTGGCAGCATTTCTACCCAGCTCTGGTACTCTTCTTCGTCCATTTCCATTTCTTCATCGCTATCAATTAACGCCAAAGTCGCAATCGGCGATAACAGTTCACGCTCATGCTTAGGCAAATCGTCCCAATACTCGGGCTGACTCGACACTAAAGCCATAAAACCATAACACCAGCCATCATAGGCCTCAATCAGCTCGCCATCCTCGTCTTCTTCCTCGATAAGCAAGGGCTCGAAATAAGCCCCTGATCTTAGAATTTGAGTGATATCCGCCGCCATCGTCAACAACAAGTCATTCATCTGCTGCGCTTCATCCGCATCACAGAAGGGCTGCTGGCCCCAAATAGCCGAACGAACCTCATCATCAATAGGTAAGCCTGCCAACACCGTAGCCGTCACATAGCCATGCGCCTCATCAACCATCAAGGCTTCGCCCTCTTCAGCCCTGGCCAGTAAAAAATCATCCAGCGTTGTTAAATCATCGCCACTTAAGCCTTGTTCGATGGACGTAGTCATGGTTATTGCGCACCTAAAAGATATGAAACCAATAAAGGGGGGTAGGCCACCTATGTAAATAGGCGGTCAGAAGATGGGCGATAGTATATACCGTCTCTAGGTTGAGACTCGATCTGTTTACGAAAAAATTCGCACAAACACCTGAGCTGATCTATGCGTCAAGGTTTGAAGGCTAGAACAGATGCAGCAACAACAAGCAAACACCTCAAGCGCTACTTCAATCGACCTAACAGCGCAACAACCGCTTCGCTATTTAAGGGCTTAAGCAGCACGCCCTCAGCCCCGAGTTTCATACTCTCTGCGGCAGACTCTTTAGTAATCGAGCCGCTCATTAAAACCACTTTGAAAGCTGGAAACGCTTTTTTCAAGGTTTGTAATAAAGCAAGGCTATCCAAACCATCAATATCCGCATCTAGGTAGAATACACCCACTTTGCTTTTCTTCACACACGACAGCGCCTCAGCCATGCTGGCTGTTGATAACACTATTTGAATATGACGTTCTTTCAAGAGATTACTCAAGACAGAGACGCATTGCTCATCCGCGCTAAACAAAACACTTTGATGCCGTTTCGGGTCTAAAACCTTACCTGATGTAAAATCAAACGCTTGTACCGCCATATAATTTTCCCCTGTAGTTGGGAATAATTATCGACGCCCTGTTAAAAATACTTAACATCAGCCCAGACTCTTTAAAAAATTACACCCGCACGCTAAAACCAGGCCACTGCTGACACCACGCTGTCAGCAGTGGCCTGTTAAACTGCAGCGATGAAACCACTCAAAGACCTATACTACGGACTCGATTTTTATGAGCGTTTGGCCCATGAACTTCACCGCATTTATCCCTCCCTCAAGCCCAAAGCCTTTCTTGATGACGCCGTCAACGGACTTGAGCAACGAGAACTAAAACAGCGTATCGATCATACCGCTATCGTCTGCCAACATCATTTACCCACCGACTACGGCCAAGCATTAAGCGTGTTGTACAGCTGGAGCGAAGGCCAGGAAAATAATTTTTCTCACATATTCGTACCCAGTTTTGTTGCTCGCTATGGCCAGCATGACTACACTCGCTCAATTCAGGCATTAAAAGATTTAACTCAATACTCCTCATCAGAATTAGCAATCCGTAGCTACCTAACTCAAGACTTCACTCGCACCCTTAAACATATGCAACACTGGACCGGCGATGACAACCACCATGTACGTCGTTTAGCCTCTGAAGGCTGCCGCCCTCGCCTACCCTGGGCCTCGCGCGTACCGCAACTCATGACAGAGCCAGGCGTCACTTGGCCAATTATTGAATCACTCAAAGACGATAACGAGCTGTACGTTCGTAAATCCGTTGCCAACCACATTAATGACTTAAGTAAGGACCACCCTGACTGGCTAGTCCAGCAGCTATCGCAATGGTCTCCTCTATCGGATCAGCAAACATGGATTATGCGCCACGGTTGCCGTAGCCTCATCAAGGCCGGCAACAGCCCAGCACTGAGCCTGCTGGGCTTTAACCCTCAGGCCAAAATTGATGTCACTCAGTTCCAAGTCCACACGCCGGAGTTACAACTAGGGCAAACACTAAGCTTCTCGTTCGAACTCAGCAATCCCAACACACAACCCCAGAAGCTGGCCATCGATTACTGCATTCATTACCGAAAAAAAACAGGAAAGCTGGCACCAAAAGTGTTCAAACTCAAAGAAATAAACCTCGCACCAAATGACCGTAAGCACATCAACAAACAGCAATTAATAAAAAATTTTAGCACCCGCATTCACTACGCGGGTGCGCACGAAATTGAATTATTAGTTAACGGCATAAGCCAGGCGAAGGGCTATTTCGACCTAAAAATAGGTGAATAATTTGAGACGGTTAGGCGTAGAGCCGTGCTTTATCAAAGGCAAAATCATCAAGATGAATGTAAATCGGCGCTAAGTCTGCAACACTCAGGTAGGCCTCCAGCGCTGCCACATGAGGTTTTATTAAGTCTGGATTTAGCTCCTCAAGCGCAGCTGATAATGCGTCCACCAAGGTTCGAATAGCGCGCACATCAAATGCCTTTAGACAGCGGCGTTATTGCTCAGTCATTCGACCAACGTTAACGCTGCTCATGATCTTTTCGATATCAGACTGGGCTGCCTTATACCAATTAGCGTCTTTCCGATCACAGGTCTCGGAAATATAAAATGACAGCATAAGAATATGAGTTTCTACCAAAGAGGTCGCATAGGACACACCAACATTATGCCCTCGTTCATCAATGTTTATATATTTAAGCCACTGATGCCCGTTAATAGTGGCACTTTCAAACACAGATGGGACTCGACGCTCATCATGGGAATACGCAGTGCGATATAAGTCAATCAACCCTAATTGCAGCGCACTCGTCGTTGTGTAATTTGCCTCCCTGTGTCCTGGAGACATAGCTGCCATCTTAAACTTTAGTGTTCCACACAACTCAGGAAAAAATAACAAGACCCTAGTTTTGTAATCCCACCAGATATCAGCACTTGAAAAACGCTTTAATTTCCCACCTAAATCACCATCATAAATATTTACTATTTGATTAAGCGTACTAGGATAGTCGCCACTCATATTCCCAGGCAATTTCAACGCAACCTTGCTACCCGAAAAATCGATGGTCTTATCTTCAGCAATAGACCAATTTGGTGCCGATGATGGGCTCGCAGCCATAGTGACTCCCCAATATAAAGTGAATACAAAAAATAATGCTAGTGAATAGAAAAAAACACGTTTCATTGTCATAAACTCGCTATTTTTTTATTAGCTTGAAACAGGCTTTTATTCGGCTTGGAATATTGTCTATATATTGAAAAGCACTTTCAGCAGCACCTTCTGCAGCCTTAGCACCATTATAAACGTTGCGATAAGCAGTGGGCATTTTATCTACATAATTATCCATACCTTCAAATGGCAAGGTATGAGGGCTTCTTTCAGAATTGCCGAAGACTACATAGCCAGCATGTAACACAGAACCCACCACATTGCTCATACTAATGGCATGCCCTCCAACTAATTGAGGAACAAAATCGAAAGGGTGATCATTATATCCATGCACCGTCACTCCAGCCTTCGGTAAGTATTGCGTTGTTTTATCCCAACTGTTAGCTCCAGCATGAAACCAAACGGAGTTTTTATCTAAGGAGCTGCCTTCTTGTTGAAAATGATACCGAACAGCCTCAGTAAAAATAACGCCGCCTTGGCTATGTGCGACCCAACCGACAGGCGTACCAACAGTTTGAACATTCTTCAATACCTTGGCAAACTCTTTACTAACCCCCGTTGTATTACCCTTTTTATCTTGTGATGACTCATACGTATCCCATACCCCACCATCCGAAGGGTTGTGAAACAAGGTATATTCGGTCAAGCCTTTGTCATAGGCATAACTTACATGCTCCGCCATCAAATCCTTTGCACGTTCCAAAACATTCGACTGGCCATTCACTGCTGCGTATTTAGTATTTACCTGGTATGTTGGCGTACGCTTGACTTCCCAAAGATTAAATTCGTCTCTTTTAACATGATAAACACCGGGAATTTCCTTATGTTTTCCCCTTGAGTCTGGATCAGGAATAATCGACTTAACGTAAACCGCCCCATTCACGATCTCATATTCAATACTAAAGCCAGTATCTAATTCTGGAATGTAATACTTATCAACGGCATTCTTTTTATGTCTCGCATCGTCTGGTCGCGGAGATGACGCCAATGAATATATCTTTTTACTGACTGCCATTAATTGGAATGGACTTAGAATAGTGAGAAAATCTTGGGCCTGCTTCCATATATAAATATCGTAACCCTTACGCCAAAAGGCACTAGTCAGCGCTTGCTTTACCTGATGATGCCAATACGGTTCAAACCGGACAAACCCTGGTGGAAGAATTTGATGTGTTGATGCCATGACGCTACGTTCTCCTTAATTCGTACTATTTATGTTTTCCATAACAATGGGGCTAGGCCATTAAAAAATAATTGCGCTGCTCTACGGGTATGTATTTCAAGCTTAGTGGGCGTATGTTTTGACTCTGACTGTAAGCACTCTATGTGTATTTCCTGCACTTCGTGAGTCCTTTGTATTAAGCCCTGTATACGAACATCAATGGGCCGTATTATTGGTTAGCCTATCGACACACTCCTCATAACTTGAGAAATTAGAACAGGCTGCCACTGCGTTCTGAATTCGCACTGTAGAGGAATAACAACGCTGTAGAAAAAACCATCAAAATAACAAAAAGCCTTGTCAGCCACTTTATTTTTAGCGCCGCCATATTGGCTCAATCATCGTAGGTAATCAAGACCAAGACAGCCGCTCATTTCAGGCAAGAATGAACCATTTTCGTTCGATAAACTTTTAAAAAAAGGCATTATTCCCAACTCAAGCCCCCGCCGCTCTGGTACTCCGTCACGCGGGTTTCGAAAAAGTTTTTCTCTTTGCGAATATTGGACTGTTCATCCAGCCAAGGTAGTGCACATGTCGCCCCGGGAAAGGGCTCGTCAAAATCTAGCTGTCGGGCCCGGCGATTGGCGATATATCTAAACTGCTCGATATGATCCTCCGCCTTATAGCCGAGAATAGGCGCTCGTAGAATATAGCTCGCATAGGCTTGTTCAGCCGCTTCGGCCTCATCCCACATCAAACGTAAAGCTTGTGGGTCTGGACGAATAGCTTCCTCCAACATCAACTGTTTAACCGTGCGAATACCAAAGCCACAATGCATGACCTCATCACGCATAATGTACTGCAATTGCTCGGCGGTACCTTTCATTAATCCTCGTCGTTGCAAAGCAAAAATAGGGCTAAAACCATTAAAAAACCAGCAGCCCTCAAACACCGCTGCGAAAAAAATATACGACATAAGAAAGTCTTGCAGGTCGTCTCTGTTTCTCAAGTCGATATCTGGCCGCAGTACCGAGTTCAAACGTCGATTGGCGATTTTTATCTTGCCATTAATTTCGGGTACGACCCGGTAGCGATTATAAATTTCTCCTTGATCGATGCCGATGGTTTCGATGCAGTGTTGATAAGTCCAGGTGTGTAGTGCTTCTTCATAGACCTGGCGAGCCTGATAAATTTGCAGCTCCGGTGCACTCATTTTTTCCATCACCGCCAAACCCACATTGCGCATGGCTAAGATGTCTGAGGTGGTGAGATAAGCCAGCACGTTTTCATACACATGGCGCTCTTGTGCGGTAAGTTTGTGATGATAATCCTGTACATCAGCCGTCATATTAATATCCAGCGGCGTCCAATGGTTTTTATTGGCATTGAGAAAATACTTCCAAGCCCAGGGGTATTTAAACGGTGCGAGTTGATTTACATCGGCTAAACCGTTCACTACCCGCTTGTCCTCGGCCCGCACTGGGGTCATACGGTGTTGTTCATCCTCCAAATCATCAATCATACGCTGCACGGCAGGTTCATTTTGTAGATCTGCCGGTGTTTCGAGCTTCGGTTTTGTTTGTAACGGATCATCCCAATTTAACATCGTCATAAGCTCCTATTGGCAGGCTTCGCAGTCGGGGTTATCGATAGAGCACAACTGCGGAGCTTGTTCCGCACTCGTTTGTGTCGCACTTTTCTCGGCATGGGTAGCTCCTAA
>Ga0316204_10010032_pt1 | contig 12371 bp, 11 predicted proteins | sample 6monrhotite_MG_2_FD_205661 | JGI IMG/M metagenome (GOLD analysis project Ga0316204, IMG submission 205661) | Microbial mat bacterial communities from mineral coupon in-situ incubated in ocean water Damariscotta River, Maine, United States -... | ecosystem: Environmental > Aquatic > Marine >...
ATTTGAGGTTCGTGATGTTCAAAACTATTATGGACCAATAGTATTAACTGCTATTTATTCTCATGTTAGTAGTAATATTAAACTACCCATGAACTTAACAGCAATCGCACCTGAAGTTGGGAATATAACACATATGGATTCTGACTTAACCCATACAGATAGTCGTTTTGCAACTTTTATTGTGACTCCAACACGATAGTACTCAAAGGCAAGAAAAACTCTTCTTGTCTTTTGAATAGCATATCTTCAAAGTCATTATAAAAATAACTTTGCAATAGAGTCAATCAAAATATGACTTCACAAATTTTTAGAGATGCTCTCAGTTTAATAACACCTAAAGGTAATGGAAGTGTTGAAAATCCGTGGGATGTCAGAACTAAACCTGGTGCTATTTGCCAGGTCATGTTATTTAGCTACAGATTGGAAAACTGTTATGGACCTATTGAACTAAATGGGTCATTCATGTTGATAACGAAATTGCCAGTTATATTCTAGTACCTAAGTCATCAGTATTATTTTAATAATATTTTTTAAAACCAAAGTAAGCCCATTGCACTAATGAAACACAACTTTTCAATAAATTAAGTTTTTCAACATCACGATAGATTATCCATTGATACTTAGCAGCATGAAGCTTATTGCGTGAAACAGAGTTTTCACGCATTCGATAAATCGCCATAGGCTGGTTTATACCGTATGCATATGGTACTTTTTTTAAGATGCAGAGCCAAAGACCAAAATCTTGTCGCTTTAAAACATCTGGCATATAGACCTTTCCAGTAAGTTTTGTGTCATACATTGCAGTTAGACAAGATATCGGACAGGTTTTTAACAAATCATTGTAGGATACTCTCTCAGGTACATAAAATGTCCCATTATCTTTTGTAAAATCCTCATTTTTCCTATCATATGATGAAAAAACAAATCCCACGGAATTTTCTTGCAAATGTGACAAAGAAGTCTCAAGAAAATTCTCATACCAAAGATCATCACTATCTAAAAAACAGATGTACCGTCCTTGTGCGATTTCTAAACCTTTATTACGAGTTTTTGCAGGACCCAGATTTGATTCATTTTTCAAAAGCTTAATACGAGGGTCTTTCTTTATATAGCCCTCAATAATTTGGATACCTTCATCACTAGAGTTGTCATCAATGATAATCATTTCCCAGTCACTAAAACTCTGTGCTTGAACAGACTTAATAGTTTCATCAATAAAACGTGCACTATTATGGTTCGCAGTTACAATTGAGATAGTCGGCTGGTCTTCTATTTTCATTTTGCTATATCCTTCCAATATTTTTCTGCTTGTTCTTTAGACATAACAATACAGGGTTTTCCTGAAGCAGTAGGCTCAATAACAGTTTCTTTTCTAAATTCAATTTTTAAAGTATCATCAATTTGTTTATAAATACGTTCTTTAATCACGTCTAAGATATCTTCGCTAAATTCAACTGTAGGTATATATCTAATCATGATCCCGTCATCACGTTCAAGTACTTGAAACTGATAGATCTCATTAAAGTACTCGAATATACCCGTAAAAGAATGCACAGTTGCAAACTTACCTGATGCAAGTTGAAGCAGGTCTGTTTCTCGACCTATGACCTTAGATAGTAAAGGAAAATTACGTCCACATGAGCACACAGCATCAGGATCAGACTTTACGGCCAAATCTCCAAGCTTATAACGAATAAGAGGCATCGTTGTTGCATCAAGGCGCGTTGCTACCACATGGCCAATCTCACCTGGTTTGACTTCATTGCCCTCATCATCCAAGATTTCCATATAAACGTGCGGTGTCATGATATGATAATTACCTGCTTCACATTGTCCACTCATCATCAAACCTTCAGAACAACCATAGCTGTCATAAACTTGCGTACTGAACTGTTTCTCAATTGTTTTACGATAATGATCAAACATCTTATCACCCAAGCTTAGCACTGAAGTAAAAGAGATATCCGTAATGTTATACTTTTCAGCTGTTCTTGCAATGGAATATAAAACCGAAGCATACCCAAGTAGATAGGCACGTGGTGATTCACGAAGCTCCCCCAATAATTTTATAATATCCTCTTCACTCAAAGAAAAGCCATCTTCATACTGAAAACGAAGTACAATGTCTTTAACTTTTTTAATGAGTCCGCGTTTTGGATTATTACCCATCTGAACAATTTTATCGCCAAAACGAAAGCCTGACCATGACCACCATAAAGCTTGAATCGCTGCAATTCGCGACACTTCATCATTGCTCATATAAACCGCACTTGGCACGCCAGATGAACCACTACTTGAACGTTTAACTAAGCCATCTGTGCTTTCCACACTCATTAGGTTTTCACTTCTTAATATATCTTTAGTAAGAATTGGAAAATGTGATAGGTATTCTTTAGGATCATTACTAAAAACAATATTCTTCTTAGTATAATAAGCTACATTTTTTGCCGTAAACTCCAGTATTTCTTGCAGCTTTTTTAATTGAAGATCATCTAATGAAGCCCGTGATACAGTGCCATAACCTTTCCATACTTGAAATGTTTTTAAAAGTGAAGACTTTAATACCAGGTCAGACAAAGGAAGAATAATTTTTTCTGTTAATACATTATAAAACATTATCCTTTTTCCACCTTATCTAAAACTTTTTTCCATAGTTTTTTCACATTAAGCCAATCAAAACTTTCTGCTTTTTTGCGTGCATTCAAAGATAACTTTTTAGCATATTCTTTATCTTCAAGTAAGCGCTGTACTTTTTCAAACATGGCAACAGAGTCATCTTTATCTACAAGAAGTCCATCTACCTCATCTTCAATTAAAAATGGCAATCCTCCTACATTAGTCGATACAATAGGAAAACCTAGGGCCATTGCTTCGATGATACTTACGGGTTGATTGTCAAAGTTTGTCGGGTTGACAAAAATATCATACTTACTAGATAGGGCAAGCCAATCTTTCTTTTCAAGCTTCCCGGGAAACGTAACGGCTTCACTAATACCAAGTTCACTGGTCAATTCCTTACAAGCTTGAAGTGTTCCATCCTTGTCTGGACCGACCATACACATCGTCGCTTTGGGGTATTTCTCTTTTAACATAGCAAAAGTTTTAATCGCCATTTGAGGATTATACACACTACTAAAAGAACGCACATACAATAAAGAAGGCGATATGTTCTCCCGTAATTTGTTTTCATACATACTTAAGTCGATATTGTTAGGGATAAAAGTAACCTTATAGCCATGTCGCGTAAATGCTTCTTGCATGTAATGCGAAGGCGCAATGTTAATTAAAGCATTTTTAAATACCCACGAAGAGCTTAAGGGTGCTCTATCAAGGCGTTTAGGCAAGTCACCACCATGAAGGTACGTAAAATATGGAATTTTAAATAACCGTGCGAGCAAAGAAACCATGAGTGCAAAATAAAAGTTCTTTGTGCTGTAGGTATCTATTAAAACACAATCCACTTTATTCCTATGGGCTACGACACTTATAAACATATCTAAAAGTCTAAACAGCTGGTTTTTTTTATCTGATGTCACCACAACATCATAGTCTTCTCTTAATTGGGCACTAAGCGTTTCAATAGATGTTGGTGTATAGCCATGCTTTGATAAAGCATTACCAACATACAATAGTCGTAGTTTTGTACTCATTGTCTTATCTTTATATAAATTTTCATTAGTTTTCCTAAAACCGCATCTTTGGAGTAGTTCATTTTAACGTGTTTATGGTACGCCTTACTATACTGATCCCGTAACAATTCAGATTCCATATACATACTTAATTTTTCACTAAGTGCTTTTGGATCTTTTGCCTTAGCAATCAAGCCAAATTCACCTTGACCTAACACTTGAGGGCATTCACCAACATCTGTTGAGATTACCGCGAGCTCTGCGAGTCCATACTCTAGTAATGCCATTGGGAGTCCTTCATAATACGATGATATCACTCCAATATCACATGATTTTAAAATCATAGCTGTATCACTTCTTACTCCCAAAACCTTGACCTGTTCATTTAAACTAAATTCTTCTATAGATGCTTTGACTTTAGCACTATATTCATCGTCTTTATCTTCACCTACAAATAATAATGTCCATGATAAGCAAAGTTGCTTGTCTACAAGATGAAAAGCTTCAATTAGATTAAGATGATCCTTTGGATTACGTAAATTGGCGACTACAACAATACGCTTTCCATCCGTACCTGGCAGGTCAACTTGTTCATTACTAAATTGTAAATCAGCATAGTTTTGAATGTAAATAATTCGCGAATCATCGAGTAACAAATGTTCACAAGCCCATTTATACAAATCATTATTAACAACAACTACCGCATCAAAAAAATATGAAAAATACCGTAAGGCTGTATTTATTTTTCCCGTTAAATTCACTCTGTTTCCATTATGGTCATGCCAAACAACACGTACCTTTGTAAATAGTTTTGCAATAACAGCCACTATAAATGAAGTGGAGTGAGCATGAATAACATCAATTTTGTGCTCTTTAATATACCTAACTAGTAAACCTATGCTCTTTCTATCAAGGGTACACCGTTTATGTAAGTTAATAACTTTTACCTCTGCATTAACAAATGCTTCTAATGGACCTGAAGTCCTAGTAACACATAGATGGCTTTCATAACCGGCTTCGCTGATTGTATTTGCATTATTAACAGCTACACGTTCCGCGCCACCCATAATTAAAGAGTCAATCATTTGCATTACAACTATCTTACTCATTAAGAAAGAACCTTGGCTATTGCTTCATCAAAGCTTTCTAACGTATAGTGACGTGACCACTGCATCCCGGCAATTGATGTTTCTTTATAAAGTTTTTCATTTAAAGTATATTCACTGACTTTAGTGGCTATATCAGTCGCATCAACTAGTGCAATCTTCCCTCGGGTCCCCTCTCCCATCATATAATTAACGCATGAAACATTCGTTGATATCGGGACACAACCCCAAAACATTGCCTCAGCAACTACTTTAGGCCATCCTTCAGACTTTGACATTAGAATTAGGAAGTGTGCCTGTTGATAATGTTCTTTTACAAATTGTGCATTTTGATTACCATGTAAAGTAACTTGATTTTGTAAATTATTTTCACGAATGTAAGATTCAAGTTGTTCTCTATCAGTCCCATCACCCATGACATCAAGATGAATATTCAAATTCATATCTTTCATAACTTTAATACTTTCAAGTGCTAATAGAGGACGTTTTCCATGGTTTAATGAACCTACAAAAACCAGTTTAGTTACACCATTAAATTGGCGAGGTTTACATTCAATTATCTCACTACTTTTATAACTAGCAGTAAAGAACGGAAGAATATTTTCACTTTGGTTTTTCCACTGACCATAGGTTAACACCGTCATATTTTTACTTAAAAATGTACTCGAAAGTATGAATTTCTGAAGATTATATGACCAGGGCTGTTTGCTATTTGGGTCCCAATTTCCTGCGTACTTAGCTGTTTTAATTTTCCAAGGAAAAAAGACTTGTACAATTGACCCAAGTAAGCCCATATTTCCAGGACATCGTAAATGAATATGATCTGCCCAAAACATTGCTTGGATTATTTTAAATAATAAAATTGGAAGTTTTAATAAGGTTAACAAAATTTCTTTTATCGAAACTAAACTAAATAAGGGAACCTTATTAAAACTAATTTTTTCATGTTTATACGCTAAATCAATCTTCGATACCTCCATAGTATTATCTAGCGGACCGAGTATCTTGGCTTCCTCAACGTGTTTTAACCATAGGTTCATCTCTTTTATGTAAGGCCCATATCCATAAATTTTATTATCATGTACTTTATGTAAAACATGTGTTATCACGAGTAGTCTCATAAACTCATCTTTTCATCATATTTCAAATATCTATCATCAAATATTCTGGGACTTGCAAAAATAAAAGCCATGTACATTCCACCTAGTACGCTTACTCCGGCATTAGCTGCAATTGTAAACATATATGCGATCGTAAAGTACATAAGTATTTCTTTCTTATGTAAAAATAATTTAAAATTCTTATACAATGCCCTAAATAAAACAAACATAAACGCAAAAAAAGCGATAAATCCAAATTCAACTGCTATGACTAAATATAACGTGTGTAAGTGGAACGCAGAAGTAGCACCATCTATATAGCCAAAATCACGTATATATTCAGCTCCCTTTTCATGTACAAAGCTCTTTTTACCAGGACCATACCCTAATAACAAATCTGGTAAACTTGCGGTATCAAAATAGTGGAAAGCTACTTGCCACTGAATAAACCTATTAGTAGTTAATTGGTTTAAAGATTTTTCTTTTACATCTAACTTTTTAACATAAAATTTTTCTAACGTATCAAAATATTTTGAATCTAAAAGTGTTAGACCAATGGTTAGTACAGAAATAATCACAACTGAATATTTTAAAACATTTGACACATTAGTAAAAGCATAGACTAATAAAACACTAAACATAGAAGCTATATTTGTTCTAGAAGTAGACAATAATAAAAACACAAACGTCGTTCCTGTTAACAGTAATAGGTACTTCGATCTTTGTGAAAGTTGTATCATTTTTCCATTATCAAAAAATACAAAAATCAAAGAAATTACCAATAATGCAGCCATACCGCTTGGATCACCTCCAATTGAAAATCCTGCTTCAGTTTGAACTGCCAAGCGATCAGATATATTTGGAATCATAACAATATATATTGCAATACTTGAATAAACAAAATTTCTAAAGGCAAAGCTTCTATATTGTGGGTAATACAATAATATAGATATTAATACTAATGTTGTACAAAGTTCAATAATTTTTACAAAATGGGTTAACTTGGTTCCAAGAATAAGCCCAACTAGAACATATAAAGTGAAAAAAGCAATAATAAAACTTATATTCCTATTTGTCAGTATTCTTTCTAACTCTTTTCTCATATTGAAAAATACCAAAATCCCAAGAAGTAAAGTTATAATTGTAAACCCACTTTCAGCAAAAATAAAGGGACGCATAAAAACTACAAAAGGAGCGAATCCAATAATCCATGCGATCATAAAAACTTTAGATATTTTCGCATGATATGCATAGGCAATACCTGCGAGCATACTTACTCCAAGAAACATCCCGGCAAGTTTAAAATGCACTGTTTGCATCAGAATTTCTATTACAGCTATTACAAGAAATGAAGCCTTTGTATACATACTGGTTTTAGGAATGAATGTCATCAATATAACCTAACATATGTTTGTTGTATGTATCTTCACTAAAGAGTTCTGCGCGCTTATAAAAATGTTCTTGATAAACACTTAATGCATCCATATCTAAGTTTATTAACTTATCAAACTTCTCATAAAACTCACTATCTTCAAACCTAAGTTCTTCAATATCAACAATTTCTTTTTGTCCACCAGAGTTATGAACAAATGGAATTGTCCCACTCATCATTGCCTCTACCGTAGTGATTCCAAAGTGTTCATTAACTGTAGGAAAAACATATATTTTTGCAGATTTAATTGCCTCTTGCAAAACCTCAAATGCTTCATTTATAATAAACCTTACATTACTTAATTCATATTGAGTTACTAAATTTTTTAGTGTCAAAAAATAAGCTTCTTGGTTAGGGTCGACTGTTCCTACTATAGTAAAACTTATTTCATTATATTTTCGTGCTAGTTCAATAATCATTTCTGGACGTTTATATGACACAATGCGTGATAAAAAAACAACTCCTTCTTTCTTCTCAAACCCTCGTATAGGATTAATATCAAAAGCATTAGAAGGATAAACAACATCTAAACGTATATCATTTGCCTCATAAAATAAATCTGACGTAAACTTGGCATTAATAACCGTGTTTTTAGGACTTCCTCGAAATTCATAAATAGGTGAAAACCTCTTAATAAATGTTTTATAAGTCCAGTTGATTAGGCTAAAACGTAATTTTGATAAACCATATTGAGGGTTCAATTGAGGTAAGTAGGGAGGTCCAGAAAGAAAAAAGGCATGAGGTGTTTCATTATCATTGATAAATACATGTGTAAATGTATAAATAAAATCATATTTTATTTTCAACTTAGATGCCCGAATAGCATTAAATGGCCACATTAGATAGCGCAAAGCATTACTTCTATTAGCTATTTGCTCAGTTGAAAACCTAAAGTTAACTTTTTCAAACTCCAATTGTAAATTGTTTTCTTCTATAATCTTTGGATTAGGAGTGTCTGTCCAGATTAAAGTGGGTATTATACCCCTTGCATTTAAACCTTTGATCAGTGAAATCACACATGTTTGTACACCACCATAACGTGCGAGGGTAAAGATAATACCTACTTTCATTCTGACTCCTCCATTATTTCCATTAGTACATTTTTAAAGTTTTCAATGGGTGCTTGAGTTGCAAAGGTTGACATTAGCGTATCATATGCCTTTTCTACCATCTCTTTAGCTTTTTTTTGATCTTGCAAACTTTGTATTATTTTAGTCGCAAGCATTGATTGATCTTTACTTTTAACCTCGAAAAACAGTCCTGTCTTTCCATCAGTTATCATCTCCTTTGCCCCACCGGTATTAGAAGCGAGTACAGGTACTTTTAAGAACTGTGCTTCTAATATTGTACGAGGAAAGGGTTCTCTATCTGATACCATACATGATAAAGAAAATTGAGGTAATAATTCGTAAATGTCAGAACGATTTCCTAAAAATATAATATTTTCTGAAATATCTTTGGCTTCTTGCATTAATTTGTTTTTAAAAGATTGTTCTTTTTTTGAAGCTTCTCCAATAATATAAAACTTTACATCAGGAATACTTTCTTGAACTTCTTTAAATGCAGCAACAAAAAGGTCTTGTTGCTTGTATGGTGTCACACGCCCAATAAGACATACTGATGGCCCTTTGTTACCTAAAGAGTCACTTAAGATACTTTTTTTTGAAATCATTTTTGTATCTAAAAAATCATGTGTTGTATAAACATTATCATGCGCAGCAGCAAGATAACCTGCAACATCTTGTGAGACTCCTAAAATCGCCTTTGCATTGTTAATATAATGTCTGAAATGTTTATTATTTTTATAGTCAATATACTCACGCACAAATATCGCCATTGGTACATTTGCAATACTTGTAGGCTTTGTCATCTTAGCCGCTGAAAAAAATGTATTGCAAAGAACTAAATCAAATGATTTTTTTTTCAAATATTTTGCAAATAACAAGGCATGAATCGTATGCAATCCAGGGAATCTTTTTCTTTTATTTGACATAGGTTGGACATGAACATCCAAGCCCTCTTTACGGTAGTATTCAGCAAGTATTCCTTCTTCAGGAACAAACATAGTAAAATCAAACACCTCTTGTAAGGGTAAAACCATATCTAAAATTGCACGTTCAGCTCCACTTATAATATCAGGTACATAGTGTGCAATTAATACATTTTTCTTTTTCATTTTAACTTCTTTCTTAAACTACACATTAATTTATAAAATGGAATATTTTCAATGCGATTTCGACAATTTACTAAGTTTTTATATAATTCACTAATTGTACCTTTTGCAGCTGCCAGTTCTATTTGTAATTTTTGCACATCTTTTTCTTTGACGGGAAATTTGTCATAGTATTCAATAATATCATTATGCATTATATTTGAGACATGCTGTATGTTATTTAATATCGATTTATTCATATCTGGTGAATTTACATCAACAGCTAACATGCCCTCTATCAATGTTACAAGTCGATCTGATGAACTTGAATTCATATAAACTTGATCAGATAACAAAAACTCTTGGTAATCAAGCTTTGCTTGAGGAGGATCAAACAGTTCCTGCATCGTTTTATCGATATGTTCCTTACAATAGATACTCCAAGCAGTCTCAACATAATGTGGCAAATTATGGTAATCAAGGATTGCTACCGGAATCTTAAGTAATTGAGCTTCAAGGATAGTTGTTGACGGTGTCGTAATAACTGCGTCCACATTTTTTAAAATTTCATGAATTTCCATACCCGTTAAATCATTCATTTTATTTTCTACACCAATTTCTTTATCTAAGCCTAAAGACAAACGCCAGACAACATCATAATCGCCTTGGGCATCAAAATATGCTTTTAAATCCAATAACGACTGCTTCGTAGTTGCATGTTGTGCAGGTGTGAAGTAAGCTGTTTTTGCTGTTACAATTAAAATACTTTTTCGTTTGCTACTTTTTAAATGTGAAAAATCACTACGAAAATGACTCAAAGTTTCTAATCTTGGCACTCCTGTTATTTCACATTTACCTACATTTCCCCAGCTTTGTAAAATGCGATAATCTTTATACCCCAAGCATGCTATTTTATCTGCTAAAGCAGGCTGATTCAGAGGGTTTATCACACCATTTATACCCTTGCCTTCAAAGCTATAATCCCAGGTTCTACGCCATTCTAAGATTCCATCCATAATTTGTAGTACTCTGACATTAGCAGCCTTAAGTGAGCCCACACAATTACCTAGTTCACACCAATGCTCATCAAACACGATCACTAGACTTGGGTTATGTTTCAAAATTTCTTCACTATGGTAAGTGTCTAAATAGACTAAAGAAGGTAATTTATCTTCTATTATATTAATATGATGTGCTTTATATTTATTAGCTAATACGACAATTGACATTACAACCCTTTAATGAAATATCGGCATACCATTAAGACGATACTCAACAGTTTTACTACGTTCTTTGATAAATTTTGCAGGAACTCCCGCTACAACTGTGTATGGTGCCACATCTTTAGTCACAACACTACCTGCACCAACCACAGCACCTTCACCAATCGTTACACCTGCTAAAATTAGACAGCGCGTGCCAATCCAAACATTATCTTCAACTGAAATTTCTCCAAATGTGTCAGTAAAGTCTTCTAAGTCATGTCCACCACTTTCAAAAATACTATAACTTGAGATATTAACATTGTTACCGATTTTCAAGCCTCCCCTTCCATCTAAACGACAAAAAAAGCCAATATTGTTATCTTTTCCAATTTCGATGTTTTCTAAACATTGTAGATAACACTTTCTAAATAAAGCACTTCCCTTTCCTATCTTCATCCCTTTTGATCTATAAAAAAAATACCGTACTCTATAACTTGGGACAAGCTGAAGTAGCTCATTTATAAAAATGACATCCACAAAAGTACGAAACATACTCGGTAACTTTGAGATTCTTTTTAATGTTTTCGACATGATATCTCTGTTTCCAATCATTTCATAACCTTTGCTTTTAGTTTTTGAGATACTGGATGAGCTTCTTCCATGAAAAACCCAAAGGATTTAGTCTTAAACAGTTTATTCAGTAAAAAATATAAAATTGTAAACTCTATTCCCTTCATTAGCATCATTATAAAATCTCCGGCTTCAAGCATGGAGTTAAAATACCACACAGGTATAAGAGACAATAATGTAATTCCAATTTGAACAACAATGCCTTTGACGAAACCCGATGCTGGTAAATCAATCTCCTTTGATACAAAAACAATGTTTAAGAAAACACCTACAAATGAAAAAACAATCCGTGCATAAAGAAAATAAATTATTCCTGAATAAAACAGTACTACTAAGGGTACAGTTCCTAGTGCTTTTTTATATATTTCCAATCTTAAAAAAACTTTAGACTTACCCCGACTGCTCAATACATTCATCAACAAGGCACTTAACGGATAGACAAAACCCATAAGTGCCAGTAATTGAAAGTACTCAACTGATTCAAGCCACTTGCTCCCAAATAAAAGGACTATTAATTCCTCCGCCACAAGGTATAGCCCACCCAACAGTAAAAACACTACAAAATTAATAATCCCAAAGGCTTTTAAAGTTATATTTTGAAGCCTAGGCAGGTCTTTTTGCACCTTACTTAATAGTGGCAATAAAACAGAAAGCAAACTTCCTGAAGAGTACTGTACAACCAGTTGGTTCAAAGATGTTGCTCGTTGGAAATAACCTAGTGTTGCAGGTGGAAATAGTTTACCGATTATAATAAAATCTAAACGAGAAAAAATCGTATTAAGCATACCGGATAAAAACATTCTAAACCCAAAACCCCATAATTGCTGCAAAGCCTTCAATGAAAATGCAAAAGCAGGTCTCCACTGGCTTATATACCAAATAAGAACACTGTATAAAGATTTTGACAAAAGTATTTGTATAACCAAAGACCAAACACCCGCTCCATAAAAAGCTAAACCAACACCCACCGCTCCGCTTATTAAAGAAGAGCTAAAACTGACCTTTGTGATCACGGAAAAGTTCAACTCTTTTCTAAACTTAGTAACTTGAATTGTGCTAAATGAGTTTATTATAAAGGTAAAAGCAATAACTTGCGTTAATATAAGTAAATGGCCTT
>Ga0316204_10010038_pt1 | contig 12366 bp, 8 predicted proteins | sample 6monrhotite_MG_2_FD_205661 | JGI IMG/M metagenome (GOLD analysis project Ga0316204, IMG submission 205661) | Microbial mat bacterial communities from mineral coupon in-situ incubated in ocean water Damariscotta River, Maine, United States -... | ecosystem: Environmental > Aquatic > Marine >...
GCCGACGCCAATATGGACCGTGCCCCCGTTGTAGCCATCATCGGGCAAGGGTCCACCAAGCGCCTGCATAAAGAAAGCCATCAGGTGATGGACGCCATCGCCATGGTCAAACCGATCAGCAAATGGGCCCATTCCATTTATGCAGCGGACAATATTTCAGAAGTGGTGCGCAAGGCCTTCAAGATCGCCGAAACCGAAAAACCCGGTGTCTGTGTCATCGAACTGCCCGAAGACATCGCCAAGCAGGAAATTGACGATCACCCCATGACGCCCCGCATCGTGCGCCGCCCGGCCGCCGATCACAAGGCCATCGCCGCCGCGATCGCCGCCATCGCCAAGGCGAAAAATCCAATCATTCTGGCTGGCAATGGCGCGATCCGCAAACGTGCCGCCCAGCAGTTACAGCGCCTCGCCCACAAGACCGGAATTGGTGTCGTCAACACCTTCATGGGCAAGGGTGCCGTGCCCATGGATGATCCACACTGCCTGTTCACCATGGGCCTTGGCAGTGGTGATTATAACAACCTGGCGATTGATGACAGCGATCTGGTGATTTCCGTCGGCTATGACCTGGTCGAATATGCACCTGCCGCCTGGAACCGGGTGCGCAAGGATGAACGCACCATCATCCACATGGATTTCTGGCCCTCGGAAGTCGACCGCGACTATTTGGCCGATATCGAGATCGTCTCGGACCTGGCTGACGCACTGTGGCAGCTCAACGAAGGCCTGAACGAAATCTATGGCGACAAACTGCCGCTGTTCGATATATCCAGCCGTAGCGAGCTGCGCGACACAATGGCCAAAGACTTCGCCGCCGAACAAGACGACGATTCCTTCCCCATGAAGCCGCAGAAGATTCTGTGGGATGTACGGCAGTACCTGGGCGATGACGATATTTTGCTGTCCGACGTGGGCGCCCACAAAATGTGGATTTCCCGCTATTACCAAAGCGTTCAGCCCAATACGTGTTTGATTTCAAACGGGTTTTGCACCATGGGGTTCGCCATGCCGGGCTCCATCGGGGCGAAACTGGCGTTGCCGGACCGCAAGGTACTGTCCATTAGCGGCGATGCCGGATTTTTAATGAACGTGCAGGAACTGGAAACCGCCGTTCGTTTGGGCATCAACATCGTCGCCATGGTTTGGCTGGACGGCGAATACGGGCTGATCAAATGGAAGCAACAAAACGGCTTTGATGGCAAGCATTCGGACCTGGCCTTCGGCAACCCGGATTTCGAGGGATTAGCCAAATCCTTCGGCATGTGGGGCCGGGAAATCACCGCCGCCGACCAGTTATTACCGGCGTTGGACGAAGCCTTTGCGCAAAAAGGCCCGGCCCTGATCGCCGTGCCCGTGGATTACGCCGAAAACATGAAGCTGACCGACCGTTTGGGCAATATCGCCATCCCCATCTGAAACCCCACATAATTCTTGTGGATTTTAACCAACCTGTCAGGTGCCTGTCAGGTTACGGTGCTAGTGTGCTCATATGGAATCGCCAAATTTGGATTTATTTCTCGAAGAAATGCAAAATTCTGGAAGTGTTTTATCAAGCTAAAACAAGGCAATATCCACAGGAAAAAACCGGGAGATTTCAGGAATATCTCGGTCCATAGGACTAAAGATAGGGACGGGTAAGATGTTGGGCTATCTGAAAACAGTACGAGGTAGGCTCGGAAAGACACTTATCCGATCGCTAGCTATGATAGCATGCTCTGTATTTGCGTTCGGAGGGATTAATACCGCGAAGGCAACCGCGCTACCCATTGATTACTTGACCGTAGACACAGCATTGGCCAATGGCGAAAGCCTTGGTGCCGGATACGACATTACAGTCGAAGCCGCTGTTACCGAGTTTTTGGGCACAGGAAATGGCTTATTTGCAGCCTTCAGGTTTTCAAATCCTGACGATATCACGCAAGGTGGCAGTGATTCGACGACAAGTGGCGCACAAGCCAGAATTCATGAAATCTATTTCGAAAGTGGTCTTGAAACATTTATCGACTCAGAGGTCGTTTTTCGCTCAGACGAATTCATAACCCCTCCGGTGTTTGACGGGAGGAAATTGCGCCCGAATTTGCCGCCGGGAATCGATCCTGCATGGACCGGGAACACCTATTTATGGTTTGACGAGGGTAATGGTGCTTCTGGAGTTGGGGAAGGAGATTTTTTCGAGGTCGTCTTCGCTCTTGCAGCCGGTCAAAGCTTTGACACAAATTATCTTTTACATGATATCCTCGGCAATGGCGACATTCCAGCGAGAATTGCCATGCATGTCGGCGACTGTGACAATCAAAATAGCTGCGTGGTCGACACTTGGCCTCCGCCCTCCGTTATCCCCCTTCCCGCCGCCTTGCCACTGTATGGCACTGGCTTGGCCATCATGGGCTTAATTGGCTGGCGCAGGCGGCGGAAGGCTCTAGCGGCCTAGCCTATCCCCTCATTAAATATCCCAATAGCGCCCCCGAAGAATTTAATTTCTCCGGGGGTTGTTTTTTGCAGCTGTCAGGAAGTTGTCATCTTGAGCTGGTAAGGTGCTTCTGTGGAATCGCCTGAGAAGGTTTGTATTTCGATTAGATTGAATATGCGGCCAGGGCTTTTTCGACAAATCGTGGCCCTTGCAGTGAATAGCATCAAACAATCCGGGAATTGTTTGATGCCATGGGACTTAGGGGTAGGAACGGGAAATGTCTGAATATCTTAAATTCGCGAACCGCACGGCAGGGAAAGCTTTGGGTGCTACGCTCGCCGCGGTAGCGTTTGTCGCAGTTGCCGGCCTCGGGGTCGCACATGCATCTTCCTTCTCGACGCTGGACACGACGACGCTTTCGCCAAGCCCCCTTCTTCCTGGCGAATTTACAACGGTCGATACGGCGCTCGCCAATGACGGCAGTTTGGGCGAAGGTTTTGACATTCAGATTGGTGCCTTTGTCGGAGATATCTCCGAGGCCCGGTACGCAGGTCTTTTTGACTTTGACGGCAACGGCATTGATGACACCTCCGGGAACTTTGCAGCTTTCCGGTTCTGGAACCCGACAGAGGCCCAAGGCGGTAGCATCGACACGCTGGCCGGGGCCCAGGCGCGAATCCACGAAATTTACTTTGAAAGTGATTTGCAGAAAGTCTTGGCCGACGCCCCCGTTGTGTACGCTTCCGATAGCACAAGCTTCGAAGGCGGAACATTGCGCCCCTCGAAACCACCAGGAATCGACCCGATCTGGGGAGGAACATTTGCCGGCCTTGACCGCGGAAGAAACAAAGGCGGGGACGACGTTGACGACTATCACGACAAGATTTTTTCAGGCGTCGGTGAAGGTCAGTGGTTCGAAGTCTATTTCGCAACAACGCTCGACAGCACCAAAGCCATCACCGACATTCTGGGCGATGGCACGATCCCCGGTCGAATCGCCATGCATATCGGCGATTGCGACATAAAGGATTCTGAGTATACGTACGATTCCAGCGACGGCAGCTATCACACCTCGGATGGCAGTCGTGATCATGAGTACGGCAAAGATCATTCCGACAAGAAAGAATACGATGATTCGGGTCACGAAACTCGCAGCGGTTCAAGCTGCGTGGTCGATACATGGCCTCCGGGTGATGACGTAACGGCGATCCCCCTGCCCGCCGCCTTCCCGCTCTATGGCACCGGCTTGGCCGTCATGGGCTTCATCGGTTGGCGCAAGCGGCGCAAGGCCCAAGCAGCAGCCTAACCCCTCTCAGAACATTCCGGCAAACGAGTCCCGAAGCGCAAAATGCTTCGGGGCTTTTCTTTTTGTTCCTGTCAGGAACTTGTCAGGAATACTATGTAGTATAAAACTAGAATAAATTTATAAATTCCTGAATGTCGGGACGGGAACGGGTTATGAAAATTTCCAATTATTTTGCCGCAGCGATTTTGGCCAGTGGCGTTGTTTTTGGCGGCAACGCCCACGCGACATTTCTAAACAGCCAGGATATCAATTTAAAATTAGGGTCAACTGGCGCTATCGGAATTGATGATCCGGATTATTTTGATATTGATTTTCGCAATCAGAACCGGTGGGGTTCCGGTCATGGTCAAACGTCGATCACCCGGAACATCGACGGGACCACACTGTTCACCCCTACTCCTACAGTCGATGTCACGGTTTCGGCCTGGAACGATACACGTACCGCCAATAGTGTATGGTCTAGTGGCTATTCCACTGACACGCTGTATTGGGACAACCAAACTCGTGACGGATTTGGTATCCAAGGCGGTGAAAATGATGAAATTGACCGTAAAGAATTCATGACCGTCGATTTTAACGTCGCCGTCATGCTAGAGGGCGTCTATTTGACGGATCTGTTTAAGCCACAGGACGGTGGTGCGGCGGGTGAAAAGGCTTGGGTCGAACTTTGGCTCGGTACGAACTTGCTGGGAACATATGCGTTCCAAAGCGGAAACGATCTGAGCATAAACGAAAATAATGGCGGATATTATGGCGCTTTCGGCGTGGACCAACCTGGGCAGCATGCAGTTACGCTAGATAAAGTTATTTTCAGATCCACCGGATTAAGCACATATACCAATGATGAATACTCCGTTGCCGGTTTTCGCGGATATCCCGTCACAGCCATCCCCCTGCCCGCAGCGCTGCCGTTATATGGCACGGGCCTGGCCGTCATGGGACTGATTGGGTGGCGCAAGCGGCGCAAGGCAGCTACCGCATAGTGCAATACGATTTATAATAATTCCTAAAAAGCCTCGAGGCATTCCGCTTCGGGGCTTTTTTTCTGGACTTTCCCTCCCGGCGTATTATCTGTATGCGACTGCCTGTCATTCACACTGCCGTCATCGGAGCCCCTACCTTGGATCAAGTCGCCTCACCCTGTATTTCCATCTGCAAGATCGATCCGGGCGAAGAAGAATTCTGTCACGGCTGCTGGCGCACGCGCGGTGAAATCAGGGGCTGGAAAACGGCCAGTGACGCCGAACGCCTTGAGCTCTTGGCCCTGTTGCACATGCGCCGCGAAGAAGCCGGTGCCGGCAGCCCGCGAAAACGCAACTCGCGGCGGCAAAAGGCTGCTGGCTAGGCAGGCCCGTCCCGATACGAATTAAAGGGTTCATTCTCATCTGTGCCCATGCTTCCTGCACACTTGGCCCTTCCGCCCCGCCCTTTTATTTGCGACGTCTTCAAGCTCCTAAATGCGAACGCATTTAACGACTGGATCTAAACTCAGGGCCTTTCGAACGGGAACAGGGAAGTCGACCGCTCAAGCACCTCAAATACGACCATCGCTCGTATCAGTTTTCTGACGGATCATGACGGATTGCTCATGAGCCTGTCTCTGGCCTGTCACTGTGTCGCCACATTTGAGAGTTACATTTCAACGGTTGAATGGAGGGCTAAGTTGACGAATGCCACTCAACTGGCTCAGACTATCGGCAGCAACACGAAAACAGAATACAGGCCATAAGGACAGATCTGAGAGATGAGCAAAAAAAACAAAGCACAACTTGCAACCGAAGCGACCCTTCTGGCCACCAACGCAGTTTCCCGACGTACGGTCATCAAGGGTGTCGCCGTGGCAGGTGCTGGCGCGCTGGCAGCGCCTGTATTCATCAAGGATGCGCTGGCCGCCAGTGAAATCAACATCCTGATGTGGTCCGACTATCTACCCGATCAGTTCATTGCCGATTTCGCCAAAAGCAGCGGCATTACAATTAACTACACCGAAGTCGGTTCCAACAAAGAAATCACAAACAAGATGATGTCCAACAGAGGCCAGGGCTTTGATTTAGTTTCCCCGACCAACAACCAGGGCCTGGAATGGGAACCGCTGGAACTGTTGCAACCGTTCGACATGAAACGGGTGCCCCTGGCCAACGTAAATCCGGCCATGACCAAAATCGGCGACATGGATTGGAACTTCAAGGGCAAGGGCTCGCACTGGTTGCCGCACATCTGGGGCACCGAAGGTATAGCATGGCGCACCGACAAATGGACCCCGTCGGGCATTGCTCCCAGCTATGGTGATGTGTGGTCTGATGCCAACGCAGGCAAAACCATGGGTCGCCCACATTCGATGATGCTGTGTGCCGGCCTGTACATGGAAACCATTGGTGAATTGAATCCCGGCGACATGTGGAAGGCTTACAAATCCGAAGACGACATGCGCCCCATCTGGGACAAAGTCACGTCGTGGTGCATCGCGCGCAAGAAAAACATCAAGCTTCTGTGGAATGATGCCGACGCCCAGAAAAACGGACTGCTGAACGAAGGGATTATTGTTGGCCAGACTTGGGACGGTCCGCCGTTAAAACTCAAAACTGATGGCGAACCGGTCATGTATCAGGCACCGAAGGAAGGGGCCATGGCCTGGGTAGATGGCTTGTCCATGCCGGTCGGTGCCAGGAACATCGATGAAATCTATGAATTCATCAAGTTTTCCTACGAAGCCAAAAACGCTGGCAAGGCGATCGATTCCCACGGCTACAATTCGCCGGTTCTGGGGGCCGACCAGCAAGCCGGCGCTACGTACAAAAAGAACTTCGCCGACGCCTATCCGGGCGACTCACTGGCCAATCTCAACCCATGGCCACCGCAGGCTCCATGGTATGGAGAAGTTCGTACCGAATACGAAAACAAATTCAAGAGCGCCTAAGACGCTTGGAAACTGACGAGCCTAATCCCCAGCAGTCTTTTGGAAAAAACAAAACCGAAGAATGGAAACTAGCCCATGGCACTTCTGACGACCACAATCGGGGCTTACCCAAAGCCCGATTACGTTCCTGTCGTGGACTGGTTCAAGGCCGAAGATGGCCCTGACACCGCATCGCCGACCAAAGCTTACGAAGAAGAGCTGGTCCGTATGGGCGACCAGTCCGAAGCGATCTTTGCGCGCGCTGCCGCCGACGTCTTGGCCGACCAGGTCAGTGCCGGAATAGATATCCCCACCGATGGCGAAGTTCGGCGTGAAAATTATATCCACTATCACTGCCGCCATCTGAACGGCATAGATTTTAGCCATTTGACCGAAAAGGTTCTTCGTGAAGGGGCTTACCGGGCCGTATTGCCAACCATCACCGGGCCGGTATCGGCGCGCGACCACTTCTTGCCCCACGACTGGAAAGTCGCTCAAGGTTTTACCGACAAGCCGGTCAAGGTTACCCTGCCAGGCCCCATGACCATCGGCGACACGGTAGCCGACGATTATTATGGGGATCAGAAGAAGCGTGGTGCAGAACTGGCGGATGCCTTGAACAGCGAAGTGCTGGCCCTGGCCGAGGCCGGGTGCCGATACATTCAGGTCGATGAACCATTGTTCGCACGCAAAGCCAAAGAAGCATTGGACTTCGGCTTTGAAAACCTGGACCGCGTGTTTCATAACTGCCCTGCGACTGTCGTTAGAACGGTGCACATGTGCTGCGGTTATCCCGACCGACTGGATAACCCGGACTACGCCAAGGCACCGAAAGAATGTTATGACGAACTGGCACGGGCAATCGATCGATCGAGCATTCAGGCCATATCGATCGAAGACGCCCATCGCCATAACGACCTGTCGATGCTTGAAAAACTGACCAATACCACGGTCATCTTCGGCGTCGTCGCGATTGCCAAAAGCCATGTTGAATCGGTCGAGGAAATTACCGAACGCCTGAAAGACGCCCTGAACCATATTGATGCCGACCGACTGATCGCCGCGCCCGATTGCGGGCTAGGAATTCTGGGGCGTGAACTGGCCATGGCGAAGTTGAAAAATATGTGTGCCGCTGCCCGTTCCGTCGGTTAACCCACTATGTCTTCAAATACAATCCTGGTCCTGAATTCTGGTTCTTCCAGCGTCAAGTTCGCGGTGTTCCAGAACCAACAACCGGATCCCCACTTAAAACGCCTGCTCGCAGGGCAGATCACAGGTGTTGGCACCCAGCCAGCCTTCAGCGCCAAAGACATCTATGGCGAATTGCTCCAACTTGAGAACAACAAGGCCCTGGCCGCTACCTCCGATCACGCCGGGGCACTGGCGGTTCTACTGGACTGGCTGCATGGCGACGAGCAGGGTTTGCACATCACCGCCGCCGGACACCGCATCGTTCACGGTGGCACCGAATTCACAAAACCGGTCCGCGCAACACCTGGTGTGGTTCGCGACCTTAAAAAGCTGAGCCCCCTGGCACCGCATCACCAGCCCCATAACATTGCCGCCATCGAAGCCTTGAGAAATCGCCTACCCTCGCTTGAACAGGTCGCCTGTTTCGACACCGCCTTTCACGCCAGAATGCCCGGTGAAGCGGCGCAGTTGGGATTGCCCGCCGCATATGCCCAAAGGGGGATGCGGCGTTACGGGTTTCACGGATTATCCTATGAATACGTCGTGGGCGCCCTGCCCCGCATTACAGGAGCCCCCCTGCCAGATCGCCTGGTCATTGCGCACCTGGGGAACGGAGCATCCATGTGCGCCGTAGAAAACGGCATCGGAATTGCCACCACCATGGGATTTTCAACACTTGATGGTTTGCCCATGGGCACCCGGTCAGGATCGCTTGATCCCGGTGCGATCTTGCATCTGATGCGCGAAGATGGCCTTGATCTTCTAGGACTTGAAGATCTGCTGTATAACCGCGCCGGATTGCTTGGCATATCGGGCATCAGTTCCGACATGCGCGTGCTGCTGGAAAGCTCCGAACCCGATGCGCGCGACGCAATTGATTATTATTGCTATCGCATCACCCGCGAACTGGGGTCCCTGGCGGCCACACTGGGCGGCATAGATGCCCTGGTCTTTACCGGCGGCATCGGTGAAAACGCCTCACCCGTTCGTGCCGACGTCATCAACCGGTCTGGCTGGTTAGGCCTGCATCTGGATCAAGCAGCCAATGACGGCGCTGGTCGCAGGATCACGTCTCCTGACAGCGCCGCCTCGGCCTGGATCGTACCGGCGGACGAAGAAAGCATCATCGCCCGCCATACCCTGGATCTACTGCTTGGCTCAAACGCCTGATTGTGGCCGCATGTCGGCAGGGTTGATGCCAGCAACTTCGACAGGCTTTTTCATGGCGTCGCGCCGGAAGGGCTCGCCTAGTTCCTGATTGAGCAACACCTCGACAAAGGTCGTCACGCCATCGTCCTGGGCGGCGCACGCCGTTTGCAACGCGTCCGTCAGTTCTGCCTGGGTTTTCACCTGCACACCTTTAAGGCCACAGCCTTCGGCGACTTTGGCGTAGCTCAATCCGGGATTCAGTTCGGTTCCAACAAAGTTGTTGTCGTACCACAACGTTGTATTGCGCTTTTCCGCCCCCCACTGGAAGTTACGGAAGATAACCATGGTGATGGCGGGCCAGTCGGACCGACCACACGATGTCATTTCATTCATGGAAATGCCAAACGCACCGTCACCGGCAAATCCCACTACCGGCACATCGGGACAGCCAATCTTGGCCCCAAGAATGGACGGAAAACCATAGCCACAAGGACCGAACAGGCCCGGTGCCAAATACTTGCGGCCCTCTTCGAAGGTCGGGTAGGCATTACCAATGGCGCAGTTGTTGCCGATATCGCTTGATATGATCGCATCCTTGGGCAGACCCGCCTGAATGGCCCGCCAGGCCTGGCGCGGCGACATCAGATCGGCATCGCGGCTGCGGGAATCGGCGTTCCAGCTGGTTCCCGGATCATCATCTTCGTGGTCCATGCCGCTCAAGGCCTGCAACCAGGATGACTTGGCCTGATGGATCGTCGCCTTGCGGTCTTCGCGTCCGGCATCACCAGCAGTAGCAGAAAGCTGCGCGAGTATTTGTTCGGCGACCATTTTGGCATCGCCGCAAATACCCACTGTAACCTTCTTGGTCAGTCCGATGCGATCCGAATTGATGTCGACCTGGATGATGCTGGCGTCTGTTGGCCAATAGTCGATGCCGTATCCGGGCAGGGTCGAAAATGGATTAAGCCGGGTTCCCAGGGCCAGTACCACGTCAGCCTGGGCAATAAGTTCCATGGCCGCCTTGGACCCATTATAGCCCAGCGGCCCCGCCGCCAACGGGTGGCTGCCGGGGAAACTGTCGTTGTGCTGATAACCACTGGCGACGGCGGCGTCCAGACGTTCCGCCAGGGCCTGACAGGCCGGGATGGCGTTGCCGATGACGACACCGGCACCCGATAGAATGACCGGAAATTTAGCTTCCGAAAGCAACCGGGCGGCCTCGGCTATGGCGGTGGCACCACCGGCGGGACGTTCCAGCCTGACGATCTGCGGCAGTTCGATATCGATCACCTGGGTCCAAAAATCACGGGGCACGTTTATTTGTGCCGGGGCCGAACCGCGGATGGCTTTTTCGATTACCCGGTTCAACACTTCGGCCATGCGCGAGGCATCGCGGACTTCTTCCTGATAGCAAACCATGTCCCGGAACAGGGCCATCTGTTCGACTTCCTGAAAGCCACCTTGGCCGATGGTTTTGTTGGCCGCCTGGGGCGTCACCAGCAGCATCGGCGTGTGGTTCCAGTAAGCAGTTTTGATCGCCGTCACGAAGCCGGTAATGCCGGGACCGTTCTGGGCGATGGCCAAGGCCATTTTGCCTGTCGTACGGGTATAACCGTCACAAATCATGCCGCCATTGGTTTCGTGGGCAACATCCCAAAACGTGATGCCAGCTTTTGGAAACAGGTCGGATATGGGCATGAAAGCCGATCCAATAATTCCAAACGCATGTTCGATACCGTGCATCTGCAAAACCTTTACGAAGGCTTCTTCAGTCGTCATTTTGGTCATGGCCGGGTTCCTTATCACCAGAAGGCTTAAATCAATTTGAGCGCCAAATGCTAGACATCGGGCCCAAAAAATATAGGTACCAGTTTGTCATGATCGCATGGGCCAGAATAACCCCCTATACTGTCACAATCGCATGTCATCTCAGGAGATCGCCTTGAACACCCGCCTCCCCTTGTTACTCGTATCGCTGCTGTCAGTGTCGAGCTGTTCGACCATCGATAGTTTACAAAACACCAATCCTGCACTGGCAAACCTTGTCGAACGTGCCGAAGGTGGTGACGCAGACAGCCAGTTCAGGTTGGGGGTTCGCTACACCAATGGCAGTGGCCTGCGTCAGGACTATGCCCGCGCTGCCCATTGGTTTGAACTGGCAAGTGCCAAGGGACACCACAACAGCGAATACATGCTTGCCATCGCCCATTCGACCGGACGCGGGACAAATATTGATCAGGGGCGCGCACTGGAACTTTTCACCCGCGCGGCAACGGCCGGACACGTACGTTCCCAATATCAACTGGGCGAAGCCTACGCCAACGGTCGGGGCGCAGCCAAGGATCTGATGTGGGCATCAATGTGGTATGAAAAAGCAGCCCTGCAAAAACATCCCGAGGCCCTGTTCAGCCTGGGTGCATTCAGGGCTGCGGGACTGGACGGCAAAGCCGATCAGAATCAGGCCTGGCTGTGGTTTGATCTGGCGGCGAGGCTTGCGCACCCTCTTGCGGCGCAGGTCCGCGACAGGATCGCGACAACAATGACATCAAGCGCCTTGTCGCAGGTAGAAAAGAGGGCAGACAATTGGGTCTGGCCGACAAAAATCAAATTCGCCGACGTTCCCACCGTGCGTTACCTTCAACGCGCTTTGAATATCCTGGGCTATGCCGCCGGTCCTGAAGACGGATTGACGGGACCGACGACCGAAGCGGCTATACTTAATTTCACAAAAGACCGCAAAATCAGGTCGACAGCGTCAATCGATGCCGACCTGATTGCCAGGCTTAGAACGGCCTTGCAGGTCAAATAGTCTGATTCAAGAAAAGAGCCCGCCTGTTAGTTGATGCCAAGCAAATCGTTGACGGCGACCGTTACCGCATCCGTCACATCCTTGTTGGCGGCATCCGACAGGGCGTCAGCTTCGGCCTCGGCGGCTTCCATTGCGGTCGCTTCTGCTTCCGCCACGGCATCTGCCGATGCCACGGCAGATGTTTCAGCCGCAGTCACTTCAGATTGGGCAGTCGCAACATCAGTTTCCGCTGCTGAAAGTGCACCGGTGAGGTCATTCAAAGCATCTTCTGCCGTCGCGACTTCGGCTTCAGCACTTTCAACCGCCGCTGCGGCATCAATCGCTGCCTGTTCCGCGACGGGATCCGCAGGATCGGCTGCAGCCGCCACATCTGCTTGCGTCGCCGTTGCTTGCGCTGCTTCAAGACCAGACAAGGCATCTGCCAGATCCGTTTCGGCCGCAGAAATATCGGTTCCTGCTTTGGCCGCTTCCAACGCCGTTTGCGCTTCAGCCAGTGCCGCTTGAGCCGCCGCCAGGTCTGTTTCGGCCCGGACTGCGGAAAGTTCCGCAGCTTCGATATCAGCTAAAGCTGCCTTCGTGCTTTCATTCGCCTGCACGTAAGC
>Ga0316204_10010040_pt1 | contig 12364 bp, 8 predicted proteins | sample 6monrhotite_MG_2_FD_205661 | JGI IMG/M metagenome (GOLD analysis project Ga0316204, IMG submission 205661) | Microbial mat bacterial communities from mineral coupon in-situ incubated in ocean water Damariscotta River, Maine, United States -... | ecosystem: Environmental > Aquatic > Marine >...
TTACCTAAAGTTACTCATAAATGCTACACTACGGAGCGTATGTGGCCTTAAACCCTAATTCTATATTTTCCAGATAGCCCTGTAAATGATGCGTCGCAGCATCACAAATAAATATAAATAATCATTTAAAATCAATTATTAAATTTAGCCTTTCATTTTTATATATTGCAGCGCAATATAATCTGATAGAGGAATAATCTGGGAAAGATGCTTTCATGAGCACCCGAAACCTTCATCATCTATTCGCCCCCAAATCCATTGCTGTCGTCGGCGCATCGACGGAGGAAAACTCTATCGGTAATCTTGTGATGCGAAACCTTTTGGATGGTGGATTCCAGGGGCCGGTGATGCCGATCAACCCCAAATACGAGTCTGTTTCTGGTGTGCTCGCCTATAAAGACGTTGAACACCTTCCGACCACACCGGACATGGCTGTGATATGCATTCCGCCGCAATCTATTCCTGATGTTCTTGAGCAACTTTGTGAGAAAGGTACACGTGCTGCCATCGTACTGACTGCGGGACTCGGTGCTACGAAACTGGAAGGCGGCGTCACCGTCAGGGACAGGGTCCTCGAAATCATTCATCGCTATGGCATGCGTATCCTCGGCCCCAATTGCTTAGGCTTGCTGGTCCCGGGTATCGGTCTGAACGCCAGCTTTTCCCATATCCCGGCTCTGCCCGGCAAGATCGCTTTCGTTTCTCAGTCAGGCGCGCTTTGTACGGCTGTCCTTGACTGGGCCCGACCACGCGGCATCGGTTTTTCCCACTTTATTTCCATGGGTGATATGGCCGATACCGAATTTGGTGACGTGCTTGATTACCTGGGCAGCGATCCGAACACCAATGCCATTCTGCTGTACATCGAATCCATTCATGAAAACCGCAACTTCATGTCCGCCGCCCGTGCTGCCGCACGCAACAAGCCGGTACTGGCAATCAAGGCTGGTCGGCATGAAGAAGGGGCCAAAGCTGCCGCCTCTCACACCGGTGCCCTGGCCGGAGCTGATTTTGTCTATGATGCCGCTTTTCGTCGCGCAGGCATGCTGCGGGTCTATGATTTTGAAGAACTGTTCGCCGCTGTAGAAACTCTGAGCCGCGGACGCCGTCCCACCGGTGAACGACTGGCCGTTTTGACCAACGGCGGCGGTTTGGGTGTCTTGGCCGTTGATAATCTAATTGAGCAAGGTGGCAAGCTGGCGGAGTTGTCGGAAGAAACACTTAGCAAGTTAGATGCTGTCCTGCCGCCCACATGGTCCCACGCCAATCCCGTCGACATTATCGGTGATGCGCCAGGACAGCGCTACATTGAAACCCTGAAGATCCTATTTGAGGCTAAAGAAGTCGACGCCGTACTCTGTATGCATTGTCCGGTAGCCGTCGTTTCAGCAATCGAAGTGGCGCAGGGAATCATTGATGTCGGCACTCAGTTCCCGAAAGCATCCCTGACGACCTGCTTTGTTGGTGAGGAGGCCGTCGCCCCTGCCCGGGCACTTTTCAGCAAGGCAAACATCCCGACCTTCGACACCCCGCTAAAGGCGGTTCAGGCGTTCATGCACACAGTCCATTATCGGCGCAATCAGGAACTGTTGATGGAAACGCCGCCCTCTATGCCATCAAACTTTAAACCGGCCCGTGATGCTGCCCGCCTGATTGTCGAAAACGCCCTGGCGACCGGCCATGAATTCATGAGTGAGCCCGAGGCCAAGGCGGTTCTGGCCTCTTACGGCGTACCGACGGTCGAGACACACGTCGTCAATTCACCATCGGCAGCCGGAATCAAGGCAGAAACCATGGGGTTTCCCATTGCCCTCAAAATCATGTCACCACAAATCACTCACAAATCTGATGTCGGCGGTGTGGTGCTTGATTTACAGACCGCGGACGAAGTCGAGAAAGCCGCTCACGACATGCTGGCGCGAGTCCGCCAAACCTTTGGCGACCTGGATGTTTCTGGGTTTTCCGTACAGACCATGGCGCGGCGCCCAGGAGCCCATGAGTTAATCATCGGCGTAGTAAACGACCCGATCTTCGGCCCGGTAATCCTGTTTGGTGAAGGGGGCACGGCGGTTGAAGTGATCGGTGATCGGGCTGTTGCCCTACCACCGCTTAACATGGCCCTGGCCAGGGACCTGATCTCGCGCACCCGCGTGTTTAAACTGTTACAAGGATACAGGGACCAACCCGCCGTTGACCTCGACGCCATCTGTCTGGTCTTGAACCAGGTGGCCCAGTTGATCATCGACGTGCCGGAAATTGAAGAGTTGGATATCAACCCGCTGTTTGCCGACAGTAAGGGTGTATTGGCACTGGACGCCCGCATCAAGGTCGCCCCGGCTACAATGAGCGGCAGCAAGCGTCTTGCCATCCGCCCCTACCCGGCAGAACAGGAATCCTCGTTCACGATGAGAGACGGGCGTGATATATTGATCCGCCCTATCCGTCCAGAGGACGAGCCCAACCATCACACCTTCATCTCAAAACTGACACCGGAAGACATTCGGTTTCGATTCTTTGGGCTGGTCAAAGACCTGCCTCATTCGCAAATGGCTCGCCTGACCCAGATCGACTACGACCGGGACATGGCTTTTATCGCCATCGGACAAGACGACAAACATGAGGATGAAACTCTGGGGGTTGTCCGTATTGTGGCGACTAAAGACAATGCTATCGCCGAATTCTCCATCGTCGTGCGCTCTGATCTCAAAGGCACCGGCCTGGGCACGGAATTGATGCGAAAAATGACTTCCTACTGTAAAGGCCGCCAGACAAAGGCGCTGGTCGGTCAGATCATGAACGCAAACAGCCGCATGATTCACTTCGTCGAAACACTGGGCTTTAAGCGCACCGGTCGCCCGGAGCCAGGCGTGATCGAGGTTACGCTTGATCTGCAACCTTCGTCTTCATCTAAGGACTAATTGGACACGCTAGTTGGTCACGATCCGTTTGCCATCATGAAACGCGTGGTAAACGAAGGCGAACGTGACGTCATAGACAACATCGCTGAAGGTTCCGTCACTGCCTTTGCGTTGAACGATTACGTTGCCAACGTCCCGGCCTTTTCGGATGTTACGTTCGTCCAAGGCAGAATTCTGCCCGGCCGTCCATTTGATCGTCAGGTCGCCGTCTGACACCGTTCCTTTTTCCGCCAGCAGCGGCAACGCCCAGGCTTTACCGTCGGCGACAACTACACGAATCATCGGGTTAATATAATCCGGCAGGTCGCCCTGATACAAAAACGGTGTGGAGGCGCTGTCATAACCCGCATACGGATTTGCACCGTAATTCCGCATGCCGGGGTTATTGGCGATCAGGACCTCTCCATCCGGGGCACGTTTTTTGAAATTGGCGAAGGACTCGAGGCGCGACGGCAGCATTTTCAGTTGCTTGCCGGTTAATTCACCGACAATGCCTTCACCAATAAACTGTTGCCACCAGGTTTCGGTTTGCCGGTCATACATGACCATATCCGAATTCCTGAGTTTGCCTGTGGTCCCGAAATCCAGCAGCTTGCCGTCGAGCCGTCGATCATAAACAATCGACGAATTGCACAGTGGGCAATAGGTAACGGTAATCGGAACACCATTAAACCTATCGTTGACGATTTCATGCCAAGTCAGGATACGCAAAGGATAGGCCCGCATCTTACCTTTGATCGAAACCCCGATAACGGGTTCGTCTTCGCCCATTTGCTCCTTGCCCAAAGACGCGGCGGGAACGAATTTCGGGTTATCAATGGAGGGAATGCCGTCTTTTGGCGGTCCACCGGAAATGATTTCACCAAGATTGATAGACCGCGTGGTAAAATCAGTATTCGGCCACTCATAGGTCCAGGATCCGGGAACCTGAGCCAGCGCAAGACCGGGAACAATCAGCAGAAAAATACTGACGGTGACACAGGTGAAGGAGGCCATGTTAAATTTCATAAGATCACCTTGCCTTCCGGCCTTTTACGGAACAATACAAAGATGTTCACAAGCTGGTGAAGGTGAATACAGAAAATTGCTATAAACAAGTGATTAACTTCTACTCTGTAGACTGCGGGATCGTAAATTGTTAAGCGTTGCGAGCAGATGAAATTTTTATCCACCATTGCCCTTTCGGCAGGCATTTTACTGGCACCAGCTTTATCAGGTTGGGCTCAGGCACCGGGACAGGTTCGTATCCAGAACCAGCCCGTAGATGACGCCGTGCCGCTGGTCGCCCCCGGTGCGCAAAATCTGCTCTTGGATTTTCGCGAGGAAATGCGGATGTTCGTGCAGTCCATTTCCGCATTCACCCGGTCATATCGACCAAATTTTGTTGTCCTCGCCAATGGTGGTCTTGATCTCCTGGTTAAACGAGACCCCATCGTAGAAAATAAAGTCTCGCCAGCCCGCGCCTATATGCGTGCACTCGACGGTGTCCTTCAGGAAGGCATGTTTTTCGATGTCAAACGTGGCGATCGACCGTTCGGCAGCCCCCCCGTCGAAGACCGCCAAAAACCCATGCTGGATATGGCGAAGTTCGCCCAACGTAATGGTTTAAAGGTTTTCACCCTGGATTTCGGCAAGGGCAATGCCGTCGTCGATACGGCTCGGAAACAAGCCGCTCAAAACGGTTATGTTTCATTGGTCGCAGACGCCCCTTCCACCGATATTCATCGCCTGCCCACCTATCCACCCCGGCCTTTCGATGAGAACCCCGCAAACATCCTTTCTCTCGACATGGTCAAAAATTTTGTCGTCATCCGCAACTCCGCACCGTTTGGTCGCCAGGACAGTTTCGCCCTGAAAATGCATGACACCAATTATGATATGGTGGCCGTCGAGGTCTTCCACGGACGCCGTCCACTCAACCGACAAGCGGTGGAGACCCTGAAATACAAGAAAATCGGCGCCCGACGGCTTGTTCTCGCCTATATGGATGTCGGGTCGGCAGCCAGTTATCACTATTACTGGCGACCAGGCTGGCGTGAAGGTTCGCCGTTCTGGATCAGCGCGCCGCAACGTGACGATCCGGACCGGTATAACGTCGAATACTGGCGCGAAGCGTGGAAACAAATCATCGCGGGAGATACCAATTCCTATGCCTACGGTCTGATCGCCCAAGGGTTCGACGGCGTCATAATTGACGGGCTTGAAACCTATAAATTTTTCGAAGGCGATGGAGCTGAAGAGGAAGAGAACCAGTAATTCTTCCAAAAGGTATTTCCATAGACGCCCGCTACTGATCTATTTGCCCTGATCTCGAATTATATCAAGGGCAAGCAATGTCTCTGTTTCCATCCCTGCTGTCGCCTATCAACCTAGGGCCGTTCACCGTTCCCAACCGGGCACTGATGGGGTCCATGCATACGGGGCTGGAAGAAGCTGAAGGCGGAATGGAGCGCTTGGCCGCTTTTTACCATGCGCGGGTCGAGGGCGGTGCCGGGTTGATTGTCACTGGCGGGTTCTCACCGGATGAGGTCGGCGGAATTTTCGGCCATGCAGCGACATTGAAATCGGAATCAGATGCCGCCCGGCACCGTGTGATTACCAATGCCGTTCATGACGCGGGTGGGCGCATCCTGGCGCAAATTCTTCATGCCGGACGATACAGCTATCACGACCACTCAGTCGCACCGTCTGCGATCCGCTCTCCGATCAACAGCCAGACGCCGCGAGAACTGACCGAAACAGAAATTGAAGGCACCATCGACGCCTATGTCAATGCAGCCTTAACGGCCCGGATGGCTGGCTATGACGGTGTTGAAATCATGGGATCGGAAGGTTACCTGATCAATCAGTTTATTGTCCGCCACACCAACCACCGTACCGATTCCTGGGGTGGTGACTACACCAATCGCATCCGCTTTCCTCTTGAGATCGTGCGTCGCACCCGCGATATGATCGGCCCTGATTTTTGCATCATTTATCGCCTGTCCATGCTTGATCTGGTCGCCGATGGCAGCACCTGGGAAGAAACCGTTTATCTCGCAAAGGAGATCGAAAAAGCCGGAGCCAACGTCATCAATACCGGGATCGGCTGGCATGAGGCCCGCATTCCGACGATCGCCCAGGCCGTTCCGCGCGGCGGGTATTCCTGGGTGACAGCCAAGATGATGGGCGAAGTTTCTATCCCCCTGATCACCACAAACCGCATCAATACCCCGGACGTTGCCGAGCAGATCATCGCTGGCCATCAGGCCGATATGGTTTCCATGGCGCGCCCGTTTCTCGCCGATCCCGATTTTATGCGGAAAGCCGTTGACGGACAGCCGGACCGCATCAATACCTGCATCGCCTGCAATCAGGCCTGCCTGGATCACATTTTTCAGGGACAATACGCAACCTGTCTGGTCAACCCGCGGGCGGGCAACGAAACCCTTCTGTCCTGGCAGCCCGCAGCAACCGCAAAACGCATTGCCGTTGTCGGCGCGGGTCCCGCCGGTATGGCTGCGGCGTCAGTGGCTGCCGAACGCGGGCATGAGGTCACCCTATACGAAGCCGCAGACCGCATCGGCGGGCAATTCAATCTGGCCCGACGAATTCCGGGCAAAGAGGAATTTGGCGAGACGTTGCGCTATTTTTCTGGTGAGCTCGATCGCCATGGCGTGAACATCAAACTCAACACCCCGGCTGGCGTCGACGACCTGATTGCCGGTGAATTCGATGATATTATCCTGGCCAGCGGCATCACCCCACGCGCCCCGGATATCGACGGCCTGAACCATACGAGTGTCACCGGTTATATTGATATCCTGACGGGCAAAAAAACGGCGGGGGAAAACGTCATCATCATTGGCGGTGGAGGAATCGCTTTTGACGTCGCCCTGTATCTGCTTGAAGGCAACAGCAAAAGCCATCTTGACGCCGACACGTTTCGCCAGACCTGGGGGATCGACGAAGAACCGCATCGCGACTTACCGGAACACCGCATTATCATGCTTCAACGCACACCCGGCGGAATGGGCAAACGCCTTGGCAAGACAACGGGGTGGATTCACCGGCTGGTTGTCAAACGACATAACGTCAAACAGATTGGCGGCGTAACCTATCAAAAAATTGGCGACGCCGGACTTCACATTGAAGTCGGTGGCGCACCTCAAGTCATCGTCTCGGATACGATCATCCTCTGCGCCGGTCAGTTGTCCAATGATGAACTTCTTCTACCCTTGCAGAATGCAGGAATACCCGTTCATCTGATCGGCGGCGCAAAGCTTGCCGGAGAGCTTGATGCCAAGCGGGCCTTCGAAGAAGGAACACGATTGGCCGCAAGCCTGTAGGAATTGACGTGGCAATTTGTTAAACAGACGGACCGCTGATTAGGGGGAAAATACGTGCTTACCAAAGCTGCGACTTACGAAGACGTCTGCGATGCGCTGACCTGGAACATCCCTGAGACCTTCAACATGGGTGTCGATGTATGTGACAAACACGCAGAGACAACGCCGGACAAACTGGGCCTGATTGTCGCCGACGAAAACGGGATTGTCGCCCAATACTCCTTCAGCGCTCTTAAGCACCTGTCCAACAAACTGGCCAACTTGCTGACGGCGCACGGCCTGACGCACGGTGATCGCATGGGCATTTTGATGTCACAGTCGGTCGAGGCCGCGATCTCTCACGTTGCCGCCTGGAAGCTGGGGGCCATATCAATCCCGCTGTTTACCCTGTTTGGCGAGGACGCCCTCAGTTTTCGCCTGAAAGATTCCGGTGCCAAAGTCCTGGTGACCGATGTCGATAATGTCCACAAAATTGAAGCCATCCGCGAAGATCTGCCTGATCTTGAATTGATTTTGCTGGTTGGTGCCGGAAAAGATGGCACCGGCATGGTCGATTTCTGGAGCGGCATGGAAAAGTCATCGGGATTTTTCACTCCGATCGTGACAGCTGCCGAAGATCCTTCATTTATTTGCTATACATCAGGCACCACCGGCAATCCGAAAGGCGCCCTGCATGCGCACCGGACTATGTTCGGCCACCTGCCGGGCATGGAGATGTTTCATGATTTCCTGCCCCAACCCGGAGACCTTCTATGGACACCTGCAGATTGGGCGTGGATTGGCGGTCTGATGAACTGTCTGATGTGTTCCTGGCATCATGGCGTCACCAACCTCGCCTACCGGGCCAAAAAATATGATCCCGAAGCGGCTCTCCGGCTGATGGCGAAATATGATGTGCGAAACACATTTATGCCGCCAACGGCCCTGAACCTGATGCGCGAAGTTAAAGACATCCCGTCCTTTGGCACCAATTTGCGGACCATTGCCTGTGCCGGCGAGCCCATGGGTGCGGAGTTGTTGCATTGGGGTCGTGAGGCGCTGGGTGTAACGTTTAACGAATTTTACGGACAGACCGAGTGCAATCTGGTCACCGCCAACTGTCAGGAAATCATGGAAGTTAAGCCGGGATCCATGGGACGACCGGCACCGGGCCATATTGTCGAAATTATCGATGAGGACGGAAACGTTCTGCCTGCCGGGGAAGAAGGCGAGATTGCGGTGAAAGCGCCTGACCCGGTGATGCTGCTGCGCTACTGGAACAATCCCGATGGTACCGAGAAAAAATACCGGGGCGACTGGCTGCTGATGGGGGATCAGGGCACCAAGGATGAAGATGGCTATATCTGGTTTGTCGGGCGCGCCGATGATGTCATTACCTCAGCCGGTTACCGCATCGGTCCCGGTGAGATAGAGGATTGCCTGTGCAAACACCCGGCCGTGTCTCTTGCCGCCGCCATCGGTGTCCCGGACCCCATACGTACGGAGGCCATCAAGGTGTTCATCAAACTGATGCCCGGCCACAATGGCGGGCCTGATCTGGAAGAGGAAATTCGCAGCTTCGTCAAAATCCGCCTGAGCCCGCACGAATACCCGCGCATCGTTGAATTCGTCGATTCACTGCCGTTGACCGCCACCGGCAAAATCCGCCGCAAGGACTTGCGCGATGCGGAGATCGCTAAAACTTGACGACAAATCACTGGATTTTGGGTTACACTCGGAAATATTTCAACATGATTTCGAAACATTTGGAAACCCAACGATAGGGCATGATGTATTAAAACGCATTAATTATTGTGCGATTGTTGTGGTACGAATCCATCGGATCACCCCATACACGTCATAACGCAATTAACTGAACTGTTGTTTTAATAGGGAAGCCGTCGATGAAAATGTCATCCCGTTTTGTACTGAATGTAGTGATTATTGTCGCTGTTTCAGTTTTGATAGCCAGCGCCGCCAGTTTTTACCAGTTGAATCAAGCATTCAACACTGCTGAAGAACGCGAGCTCAGGGCTCAACACACGCAATTTTCTGCCAGCGTTCAATCACTACTGGACAGTGCCACCTCACGGAGCGCCCTGGTTGCCGAAATACCGACAGTCCAGCAGGCGATGGCAGAACAGGACCGGGATGTCCTTGACGCCATGTTTGTCCCCGGATTTTCTGTAATGAAAAAAGATTATGGGGTCGGCCAGTTCCAGTTCCACTTGCCACCAGCCATGTCATTTCTACGAGTCCACAAGGCGAAGAAATTTGGCGATGATCTTTCCGGATTTCGAAAAACCATTCTCAAGACGAATAAGACACAAAAGCCGGTATCTGGGCTTGAACGTGGACGAGCCGGTCTTGGCGCCCGCGGCCTGACCCCGATATTCCACAATGGGAAACACGTCGGATCGGTCGAGTTTGGGCTATCGTTCAAACAACCGTTTTTCGATGCCTATAAAGCACGTACTGGTGCTGATATTGCTTTTTATCTTCTGCCTGATGCCAACGTTAAGAATTTTGACGAGAAAGGTCAGAAAGGCATGACTCTGGCTGCAAGCACTTTCGGAAAAGACAGCATCGTTGCCGAAGAAGACATCAAGGCCGGGCTTGAAAGTGCCGTCTATGTTGGCCGCCGCGACCTCAACAGTGGGACCAAGGCAATACTGACGGCACCAGTCCTGGATTTTTCCGGGAACACCCAGGGCGTCGTTGTTATTGGTGTGTCAACGGCAGTCTATGAATCTTTAGGCCGAGAAGCCTTAATTTCTGTCGTGATAGCAGGACTGCTTTGTTTAATTCTTGGCGGCGTTGTGGCATTTTTCTCAGGTCAGCTGTTCACGCGACCTATCCTTGCGCTTAGCGGCACAATGGTTGAACTCGCCACAGGACATCTCGACGCCGAGGTTCCGGGATCAGAGCGCACAGATGAAATTGGTGGAATGGCTGAGGCGGTTCAGGTCTTCAAAGATAACGCAGTCGCCAGGCTACGCCTAGAAGCCGAACAGGAACAATCCAAAGTCCAAGCTGAAAAAGAAAAACAACAGGCAATGAATGCCTTGGCCCAGGAATTTCAGTCAAGTGTCGGTGGTGTCGTCGAGGCCGTAACTTCAGCTTCAACTGAATTGCAGGCTTCGGCTCAATCGATGAGTACGATTTCAGAGAAAAACTCAAGCCAGGCCACTGCGGTAGCGGCAGCCTCTGAAGAGGCTTCTGGCAGCGTTCAGACGGTTGCTGCGGCTGCGGAAGAGCTGTCCAGTTCCATAAGTGAGATCAGTCGCCAAGTTCAGCAATCAACCATAATTACAGGAACGGCGGTTTCCTCAGCGCAGAAAGCCGACGAAATGGTTCAGGGACTTGCCGAGTCAGCCATGAAGATTGGTGAGGTCGTAGAATTAATCACTGATATTGCCGACCAAACCAACCTGCTGGCCCTGAACGCAACAATTGAAGCGGCCCGTGCCGGTGATGCCGGCAAGGGATTTGCCGTTGTAGCTTCCGAAGTTAAGAATTTGGCCAACCAGACGGCCAAGGCAACCGAGGAAATTGGTGGACAGATCGCTGGCATTCAAGTCGCAACTCAAGGGTCGGTCGATGCGATCCAGGGAATCGGCAAAACGATCAATGAAATTGACCAAATATCTTCGGCAATTGCAGCGGCGGTCGAAGAGCAAGGTGCCGCCACGTCCGAGATAGCCCGCAATGTCGAACAAGCTGCCTCCAGTACCAGCGTGGTATCATCCAATATTCTTGGCGTTACTCAATCCACTGGTGAAGCTGGTCAATCCGCCAATCAGGTACTCAGCGCGGCGACCGGCCTCTCTGATCAATCTGAAATACTGAAAACCGAAGTTGATAAATTCCTTGCCCATGTGCACCAAGGCTAAGCACATCGTTGAGGCATAGAGCTTTTGTACAATCATGCCCGCTATCCAGCGGGCATGATTTTTTTGTGGGTCAAGCAATTTGACCGGAACACAGATTCTGTTGATGCAGATATAAATATGACGAGCGGTTTCAGGTTCAGGAAGCGCGCCATTAAATAAAAGCGCCCGCACTACCGATTGCACTCAATCGGCACCCCTAGCATTCTCCATAACTCGGTCGGTGTATTTCCGACCGCTGGCCTCACCAAAATCAGGCTTTGGTGACGGCTACCCGTTCGACGACAAAACCATCCGCAGACGGGACCCGTTCGTCAATTAGACGTCTGGCATCCGTTTCATCCTTGGCGATAACATCGTGAAAATGGGTATCAGCCCATTGATCGTCAAAAAAAACGTGACTTTGGTTATCCTTGACCAAAGAACGTACTTCTTTGTTGTAGAGGGCCACCTCGAAAACCTGGTGACCATTACATGGCATCTGCAGCATGTCGCCCGACCCTTTTTATCCGAATCTACCGATCCGGTTGTTGATAGAGAGCCTCCACCCCATCAGATTTGTAAGATCCTATGTGTCAGGCCCTTATTTAAGTAAGATACTCTGATCACAAGTAATGAAGCCAGCGTATCTTACGTAACAAAACCTTAACAAAGGCTTGAACGAAGTCAATCAGCAATTATTACTTGGATCGAGTTTTTTTGCGAAGTGTTCATCAAACCGCCAACGACATCGCCACTCATCAAGAAAAGCCGTTCCCGTCTTGACCCGCCGGGTTTGCTCGGGATCAATTGGCGGATCGTTTTTTTAATGGAGGACCACATGGTCAGAACCATCGACTATTATATCTGCCTGATTTCGCCCTACACTTATTTGGGTGACGCCCACCTACGCGATATCGCGGAAAAACATGGAGCCGCAATCAATTATACCCCTGTCAATCTTGGTGGAATTTTCCCGGAAACCGGTGGGTTGCCTCTGGCTAAACGTGCGCCCGCCCGTCAGGCCTACCGCATGCAGGAACTGAGGCGCTGGAGTGCTTTCCGGAACATTGAGTTGAACCTGACCCCCAAACACTTTCCGACCAATGAATGGCCCGCAGCCGGCGTGGTGATCGCCGCCAAACAAAAAGACCTGGACTGTGGCCCTCTTGTTAATGCTTTCCTGACTGCCGTCTGGGCAAAGGAACTGGACATCAGTGACTCGGATACAATTATCACCCTGGCCAATGATCAAGGGTTCAACGGCAAA
>Ga0316204_10010041_pt1 | contig 12362 bp, 9 predicted proteins | sample 6monrhotite_MG_2_FD_205661 | JGI IMG/M metagenome (GOLD analysis project Ga0316204, IMG submission 205661) | Microbial mat bacterial communities from mineral coupon in-situ incubated in ocean water Damariscotta River, Maine, United States -... | ecosystem: Environmental > Aquatic > Marine >...
TGCCGCATGCTTTATTAAAGTCAATAAAAAAGACTTGGGAAATGTCAGTGCTAACTCTTCGCGTACTTGGTAGAATGCTGATTGGTGATGCGTCAGTGAAAAACCTGAGTGGTCCGATTAGTATTGCACAATATGCAGGACAATCTGCTGGAATAGGGCTACTTGCTTTTTTCAGTTTTATGGCCATAGTAAGCGTCAGTTTGGGGGTACTTAATTTGTTACCTGTGCCATTACTGGATGGCGGGCACTTAATGTATTACTTTATAGAGGCGGTAATAGGAAAACCGGTTTCAGAGGCGATGCAAATGCTTGGACAACAGATAGGGATTGTCTTGTTATTAGGGTTAATGAGTATTGCTTTTTATAACGATATTATCCGCTTATTAGGATAAAACACTAAAAATAATAAATAACAGTCATATGCGATTCATAGTTAACAAATTACTTTATGTTTTAGCTCTGTCATTATTACTGATTGCGCAACCACAGGCAGCGCAAGAGTTTGTAATTCAGGATATTCGTGTTGAAGGGCTGGAACGAATAAGCCCAGGAACGGTGTTTAATTATTTGCCAATGAAGGTTGGTGATACTTTTGATGATTCGCGTTCGTCTGAAGCAGTTAAGGCATTATTTAAAACCGGCTTTTTTGAGGACGTCAAGCTCGAAAGAGATGCTAATAATCTGATCCTTATTTTCAAGGAACGGCCTTCTATTGGTTCGATTACTATGTCGGGTAATGAGGATATTGAAACAGATGAGTTATTGGAAAATCTTAAGCAATTTGGATTTGCAGAAGGAAGAGTCTTTGTACAGTCTACATTGGATCAGGTTGAGCAGGAGTTACAGCGCCAATATTATTCAAATGGCAAATATGCAGTCAAAATAAATTCTACGGTTACCGACCTTGATAATAATCGTGTTGGGATATTAATCGATGTTTCTGAAGGCCTTGCAGCGAAGATTAAAAAAATAAATATTGTTGGAAACAGTATTTATACTGAGAAGAGATTGTTGAAGGAGTTCAAATTAAGTACCACAACATTATTATCGTTTTATAGTAATAATGATCAATATTCGAAACAAAAGTTATCGGGTGATCTAGAAGCGTTGCGTTCATATTATTTGGATGGCGGTTATCTGAGTTTTAATATCGATTCGACACAAGTTTCAATTACACCAGACAAAAAAGATATTTATATAACAATCAACATAACGGAAGGTGAGCAATTCACCGTTGAGGAAATAAAACTTGCCGGTGATTATATCCTTCCTGAAGAAAGCCTGTTTGAGTTGATTTCCATACAATCAGGAAAGCTTTTTTCACGTAGAAAAATAACAAATAGTAGTAAGGCTTTGACTGAACGACTGGGACAGGAAGGGTATTCTTTTGCCAATGTCAATTCGATACCGGAGATTAATAAGGAAGAAAAAACGGTGTCGGTAACCTTTTTTGTTGATCCAGGTAAACGTGTCTATGTAAGAAGAATTAATTTTACTGGAAATGCAAAAACAAAAGATGTCGTTTTAAGACGTGAAATGCGTCAACAGGAAGGTGCCTGGATATCTACAACACAGGTCGAAAGAGGTAAGCAGCGATTACAAAGAACGGGCTATTTTGAAGACGTTAACGTTGAAACACCAGCCGTTGCAGGAACTACCGATCAGGTTGATATTAATTATACCGTTGAGGAACGTTCAGGAGGCCAGCTAGGCGCAGGTATAGGTTTCTCTCAGACGCAAGGGCTGATTTTTAATGCTTCAGTATCTCAAAATAATATTTTTGGTACAGGTAATCGTCTTAATTTTCAGTTTAATAACAGTGATGTTAATACACGTTATGGTTTAGGCTATTCAACCCCGTACTTTACAGATGATGGTATCGGTAGTGCCTACGATGTTTTTTATCGTGAGACCAATGCTGAGGATGCCAACTTAGCTGTTTTTGAATCGAAAGAATTCGGTGCGACTTTTGGGCTATCACTTCCCGTAAGCGAGCATAATACGATTGGGACTTCTTTTGGTTATACAAACACTGAGATTTCTACTGATGTAGGCTCATCATCTCAAATCACGGATTTTATAGCCCAAAATGGTAATCAATATGATATTTTAAAATTCGCAGTGAATTTTGCATATGACACCAGAAATAAGTCGGTTTTACCTGATAAAGGTACGTTGCAACGCATAGGTGCAACGATTGCCGTTCCAAGCCCTGGCAATTCTCTTGAATATTATAAATTTAATTATGAGGCTAAGTGGTTCAAGGATTTATATAACGAAGATTTTGTCTTGGTATTGGGTGGTAAGTTTGGCTACGGTGATAGTTATGGTGATACGACAGAGTTACCCTTCTTTGAAAATTTCTATGCTGGTGGCCCACGTACGCTAAGAGGCTATGAAGAAAATACATTGGGTCCGAGAGATTCAACTAACAGAGCACTGGGTGGAGACACCAGAATCCTTTATAATGCCGAGGTTATCTTGCCTGTTCCTTTTCTAACGAGCTATAAAAAATCAATCAGGCTAACTACCTTTATTGATGGCGGTAATGTGTTTGGTGCCAAAGAAGATGTCTCCTTTGGCGATATGCGTCATTCCGCTGGTTTGAGTGCCATATGGATTTCACCATTCGGTGCTGTTAGTGCTAGCTTAGCAATGCCTTTTGGAGATAAAAGTACGGATGAAATACAAAATTTCCAATTCAATTTTGGAACATCATTTTAGTTATTTTGGAGTTTAAAGTTAATGAATACCTTGTTTAAATCAATTATTTCGACAGCAGCTATTTTGGCAATTACTACATCTTTCGCATATGCGGAAGAGACTTATAAAATAGGCGCTGTTAATGCAAATCGAATTTTGCAAGAGTCACCACAAGCGGAAGCAGCAATAAAGATGCTTGAAAAAGAATTTTCCCCTCGTGATAAAGGCTTAGTAGCAGCGCAAAAAAAGATTAAAGCGCTTGAAGATAAGTTTAATAAAGATCGCGCGATTATGAGCGAACAAGAACGATCAAAACTAGAAAGAGATCTTGTTGCAGAGAAACGTGACCTTAAACGAAATCAGGATGAGTTTAGAGAAGATTTAAATTTTAGACGCAATGAGGAATTTGGTAAAATTCAAAAGCGAGTTGTCGTAGCAATACAAAAAATAGCAAAAGAAAATAATTACGATGTTATTTTAGGCGAAGGTGTTATCTTCGCCAGTTCAAAAGTTGATATAAGTGGATTAGTAATTGATTACCTCAAAAAGGAAGGTAACGCTGTCTCTGAATAAGACTAAATAGCGAGTAATGTTGTATGTCTGCCACTCTTGCAGAATTGTCAAAAGTAAGCGGAGCTAGGTTAGTTGGGGAACCTGAGTGTGTTATTCATGCTATCAATACATTAGATTTAGCAAAAACTAATGAAATTACATTTTTGTCAAATCGACATTACGCGAGTCTGCTAGAACAAACAAAGGCCTCAGCGGTTATCTTATCTGAGGACGATTTAAAAAACTGCCCAACAAATGCTTTGGTAAGTGATGCACCTTATTTGGTGTATGCAAAGATTGCGAACTATCTTTACCCAGCCAAACAGCGGTCTGGCTACATTAATGAGCATGCAGTTATAGGCCAGAAGTCCAATATTGATAAGACATCAACTATATCCGCAAATGTAGTTATTGGTGACAATGTTGTAATCGATGCAGGAACATATGTTGGACCAGGCTGCGTCATTGCAGATAATGTTCGTATAGGCGAAAACACGATGTTGCTTGCAAACGTGACCATTTGTCATGATGCCACAATAGGGAAGAATGTTATTCTTCATCCAGGCGTTGTTATCGGAGCTGATGGTTTCGGTCTAGCTCAAGAGAATGGGCACTGGTTAAAGATACCCCAAATTGGCTCAGTTAGTCTTGGCGACTTTGTTGAAGTCGGTGCGAACTCAACAATTGATAGAGGTGCAATAGGCAATACTATTATTAGTAATGGCGTTAAGATAGATAATCAAGTTCAAATCGGTCATAACGCCTTTATAGGTGAAGATACAGCAATTGCTGGATGTGTGGCGCTAGCAGGAAGTGCAAGTATCGGAAAAAGATGTCAAATTGGTGGAGCGAGTAGCATTAATGGACATATAGAGATTACCGACGATGTTATAATTACTGGTATGTCGGGGGTTGCAAACTCTATTAAAACACCAGGTGTTTATTCCTCAGCTATTCCAGTTACAGACAATAAAATCTGGAGAAGAAACATCATACGATTTAAGAATTTGGATGAGATAATAAAGAAAATAATGTTTAAGTTAGAATAAAGATGGAATATATATAGATATGCAAGATGCTGCAGCCATGGTTGATATAGAAAAAATAAAGACTTTATTGCCACACCGGTATCCATTCTTATTAATTGACCGTGTGCTTGAAGTTGAAAAAGGCCAATACATAAAGGCAATAAAAAATATAACAGTCAATGAACCTTTTTTTCAAGGACATTTTCCAAGTAAATCGGTAATGCCCGGTGTGATGATTATTGAAGCGTTGGCGCAAGCTGCAGGGCTACTTGGTGCATTAGGTTTTGAAAAAGGTGATATAACTGAAGATAGTTTATTCTACTTAGTTGGTATCGATAAAGTACGCTTTAGAAAACCAGCTGGACCCGGTGATCAATTAATTCTAGACGTCAAGTTTCTTGCATTAAAAAGGAATATTTGGAAATTTCATGCTTCTGCGTATGTAGATTCACAATTAATAACATCAGCAGAGCTCTTAACCACCGTCATGGAATAAGTCCATGATACATGCTTCTGCTATTGTTCACCCCGATGCCACTTTAGACTCAGATGTAAGTATTGGTCCGTTTTCCATAATCGGAGAAAATGTATCTATCGGTTCGGGTTCTGTTATTGGTTCTCATGTTGTTATCAAAGGCCCTACAAAAATTGGACCAAATAACAAGATCTTTCACTTTTGTTCTATCGGTGAAGATCCCCAAGATAAGAAATATATAAAAGAAAAAAACTCGATGCTGGAAATTGGTGCCGGGAATACAATCCGTGAATATGTTTCAATAAATCGAGGCACTGATGATGGTGGTGGCAAAACAATTATTGGTGATAATAATTGGATCATGGCATACGTACATGTTGCACATGATTGTGTTGTAGGCAATGAGACTGTTTTTGCTAATAATGTGACTTTAGCTGGCCATGTGATTATTGATGATTTTGTTATTCTTGGCGGCTTTACTGGAGTACATCAGTTTTGCCGTGTTGGCAGCTATAGTTTTTCTGCTATTTCATCAGTGATTGTCAAAGATGTACCTCCTTATGTGCTAGTGTCAGGCAACTCAGCGAAGCCATCCGGATTAAACCGAGAAGGTTTGAAACGACATGGATTCGATTCCGACACTATTAATATTCTACGCAAGGCCTATAAAGCAATTTATCGAGATGGATTAATCCTGAAAGATGCTCTAAAAGTCCTCTCAGAGTTAGCTTCTGAATCTGACAAAGTAGAAATTATGCGAGCATTTATTGCTTCTTCTCAACGCGGAATTGTTAGATGAAGCTGTTTCACTTAGCGGCCGTATTAAGATAGCTCAATGGTCCGAATTGGAATTGTCGCGGGTGAAGCATCAGGCGACTTGCTTGGCGCAGGCCTGATAAGAGAACTCGAGAAAAGAACTGAAGCTTTATCAATAGAGGGTATCGGTGGAATAAAACTTGTTACATCAGGAATGAAAGTTTTATACCCAATGGAACGTTTGTCCGTAATGGGCATTACTGAAGTAGCTGGGCGATATTTTGAATTAAAAAAAATTAGAGATAACCTGCTAAAACATTTCATTCAACATCCACCAGATATTTTTATTGGTATAGATGCTCCTGATTTTAATCTTTGGCTTGAAAAAGAGTTACGCAAGGCAGGTATCAAAACAGTTCATTATGTCAGTCCATCAGTATGGGCCTGGCGTGAATATAGAGTAAAGAAAATTCGTATGTCAGCTGATCTAGTATTAAGTCTATTTCCTTTTGAAGCAGCTATCTATAATAAATACGACGTGCCAAATCGCTATGTAGGTCATCCGCTTGCGGACAAAATATCAAACACACCAAATATATCTGCAGCAAGATTAGATTTAAACATTCCAATAGAAAAAATAGTCATTGCCCTGTTACCCGGGAGTCGATTGTCTGAGATAAAAAGAATTGCCAGTCCTCTATTGAAAGCAGCTGTTTTATCTCAAAAAACAAACCCTAATCTATATTTTATAAGTGGCTTGATTGATGAAAAGGCACTTAATTATTTTACAGAAATAAAAAATAAAGTTGCGCCAGGTTTGGAAGTCAATATTAGCGTAGGTAAAACTCATCAAGTAATGGAAGCCGCGGATTTCATTATGCTTGCATCAGGGACCGCAACGCTAGAGGCAATGTTGTTTAAAAAACCTATGGTTGTTGCCTATAAACTCTCTTTTTTAACACATTTAATAGTTAAGTTATTAGCAAAGATACCCTATGCCTCTTTACCAAATATTCTAGCAGGAAAAATGCTAGTGCCGGAATGTTTGCAATCAAGGTGCACGCCAGAAATATTATCTTCCGAATTGAATTTATTATTGGAGTCTGATGAGCAGACTGAGAAAATTAAAATGGAGTTTGTTAAATTATCGGGACAACTTAAAAAGAATGCGGACCTACAAGCAGCTGATGCTATATTAGAATTACTTGAGGGTGATAACGTTGACTGATTATTCCTATATCAACAATATTGACTTGGTGGCTGGCGTTGATGAAGTTGGCAGAGGGCCACTGGCAGGACCAGTTGTCGCAGCTGCCGTCATATTAGACCCTGAGAATATAATCAATGGTTTGAAAGACTCTAAAAAGTTAACGCATAAAAAACGAATGGCCTTATCTGAAGAAATAAAATCTAAGTCATTGGCTTGGTCATTGGGTCGGGCGGAAGTTGAAGAGATTGATGATATAAATATATTACAAGCTAGTTTACTGGCTATGAAACGTGCGGTAGAAGCTTTAGGAATAAAACCAGAGATGGTTGTCGTAGATGGTAATTTTACGCCTGATGTTAATTATAAAACTATCGCTATAGTCAAAGGTGATAGTTTGATTCCCGCAATTAGTGCAGCCTCAATTATTGCAAAAGTGGCGCGGGATATTGAAATGGTTAATTTTGATGAAAAATATCCTGATTATGGTTTTTCATCGCATAAAGGTTATCCGACGAAACAACACATTGAAGCTCTAGCAAGGTTAGGCATAACTAAAATACACCGGCGTAGTTTTGCACCAGTTGCTAAATATATAGTGTAGTTTGTCATTTACATGAGCTTTGTTCATTTACATCTTCATACAGAATATTCATTAATTGATGGATTGATCAAGATTGATGCTTTAGCTGCTAAGGCAGCTGATAAAGGCATGCCGGCAATTGCTGTTACGGAACAGGGAAATACCTTCTCTGCAGTAAAGTTTTATCGTGCGATGCATAAAAGAGGTGTTAAACCACTGATTGGTGCAGAAATAAAAGTTTTGGGCATCAGTCCAGATGAACCATCAAGTATTGTTCTTCTTTGTCAGCATATTGAAGGTTTCCAAAACCTATCTAGATTGATCACACAAAGTTATACCGAAGGTCAGTTTCGCGGTAATCCACTCGTACAGTTCGATTGGCTGAAAAACTACAATGATGGACTAATCGTTATTGATTGCGCAGATGCTGGTGATTTCTCAAATTCAACCTTACTTCAAGATAATGCAAAGATTGAAAATAATATAGAGAAATGGATGTCAGCTTTTCCAGATCGGTATTATTTCGAAATACAAAGAATTGGCCGAAAAGGTCAAGACAACTATATACACGAGGCTATCAATTATGCTGAAAAATATAGTGTTCCTCTTGTCGCTACTAATAACGTTCGCTTTATAGAAGAAGATGATTATGAAGGGCATGAAGCACGAGTGTGTATCCAACAAGGATACACGCTAAATGATCCGAGGCGCATCAAACAATACACTGCTCAACAATACCTTCGAACAAATGAAGAAATGGAGGAGTTATTCTCTGATATACCAGAAGCACTTGAGAACACCGTTAGAATTGCACAACGGTGCAATGTCGAATTTACACTGGGCGAAAATTTCTTGCCTCATTTTCCTGTTGATTCGGGTGAGACGCAGGATCAAAGACTGACTAACGATGCTAAAACGGGGTTACAGAAAATCCTTGATGAAAACGATGGCATCCCTGAATCAAGATATGAGGAATACTCTTCAAGATTACAACGTGAAGTAGATGTTGTAACTAGCATGGGCTTTTCTGGCTATTTTCTTATCGTTGCTGATTTCATTCGCTGGGCGAAAGAGAATGGTATACCTGTAGGTCCTGGACGTGGTTCTGGTGCAGGGTCATTAGTTGCTTATGCACTGGATATTACGGAACTAGACCCCCTTGAATATGATTTATTATTTGAACGATTTCTAAATCCAGAACGTGTTTCATTGCCCGACTTTGATATTGATTTTTGCATGGATCGTCGTGATGAAGTGATTGAATACGTTGCTATGAAATATGGCCGTGATCATGTTTCACAGATTATTACTTACGGCACCATGGCTGCTAAAGCGGTGATCAGGGATGTTGGAAGAGTACTCGGGTTTCCATATGGCTTTGTAGATCAAATCGCAAAATTAATCCCTTTTGATTTGAACATGACGCTAGAAAGAGCGATGGCTGAAGAAAAGGAACTAAGGCGACGTTATAACGATGAGGAAGATGTTAAGTCCTTATTTGATTTAGCAAGAAAACTCGAAGGGCTCTCTCGAAATGCAGGGCGACATGCAGGTGGGCTTGTTATTGCCCCCAAGCCATTGTCTGACTATATGCCACTGTATTGTGAAGAGGGTTCTCAGGCAACAGTTACTCAATTTGATATGGGTGATGTTGAGTCTATAGGGCTTGTTAAGTTTGACTTTCTTGGATTGAGAACATTAACCATTATTAATTGGGCATTACGAGATGTTAATCGTATAAAAAGACAAAATAATGAAGATGAGATTAATATTCGCAAGATTCCGCTTGATGACAGTGCCACCTATGCATTGATTCAACGTATGGATACGACAGCCGTATTTCAACTTGAATCTGACGGTATGAAAAAACTGGTTAGTCGACTTAAACCAGATGTGTTTGACGATCTTATCGCACTCGTTGCCTTATTCAGACCCGGTCCATTGCAATCAGGGATGGTCGATGATTTTGTTGATAGAAAACATGGTAGAGCACGTGTGCAATATATGCATGATGATTTGGAGTTTGCTCTTAAACCAACTTATGGCGTTATTCTTTATCAAGAACAAGTGATGCAAATTGCTCAGGTGTTATCTGGCTATTCTTTAGGCGCGGCTGATCTATTACGTCGAGCTATGGGCAAGAAAAAGCCGGAAGAAATGGCTAAGCAAAGGCAGATATTTACCGAAGGTGCAGTCAACCAAGGAGTTGATGAGAGACAGGCAACGATGATTTTCGATTTAATGGAAAAATTTGCCGGCTATGGTTTTAATAAATCTCATTCTGCAGCCTACGCATTAGTTGCTTACCAGACAGCATGGCTAAAAGCGCATTATCCTGCTGCATTTATGGCAGCAGTACTTTCTTCCGATATGGATAATACGGATAAGGTTGTCATGCTTTTTGAAGAAACACGCAGAATGCAGATAGAAGTTGTGCCACCTTCTGTGAATGCTAGTTTTTATAGTTTTACTATAATCAATGATAAAACGATTCAATACGGTCTAGGCGCAATAAAAGGTGTTGGCGCAGCAGCAATAGATAACCTTATTACTGAAAGAGAAGAAAACGGTCCGTTTGAAAATTTATTTGATCTATGTAAGCGGATTGATCTGAGGAAAGCGAATAAGAGAGTGCTTGATGCGTTGGTTAAATCCGGTGCTATGGACTCATTGGGAGCAGGCAGAAGCACATTAATTGAAAACCTTGATAAAGCAACGTCTTTAGCTGAGCAGCATAATAAAGATCTGGATAGCGGGCAGAATGATATGTTTGGGCTTGAAGCTCCGACAAGCCCAAGCGAAGACGTTGATTCATCTTCTGTCTATGATTTTATAAAGGACTGGGGTGATAAACAACGTGTAATGTATGAAAAAGAAACCCTAGGTTTTTATTTATCAGGACATCCTATTAATAGGTATAAACAAGAACTTTCAAAAATAACACGGAAACTTTATGGTATAAAAACAGGAGAAGTAAAAGTAGCAGGGTACATTATGAGTATCCGAAAATCAGGAATGAGAGAAGAGTATGATGTGAAAATTGACGATAATACTTCTCGAAAAGTTGTTGTTGTTAAATCAGATGATTATGAGAAGTATCGGAATTATTTAATCAAAGATCATCTTATAATAGTGAAAGGGCGCGCCAAAAATGATGAGTACTATGAAGGCGGAATTAAAATTCTTGCAGAAAATATATTCACCATTGAAGATATACGTAAACCGGATAACCCTTTTAATCTTTCCAGCTCATTAAAATTAACTTTATACGAATCGCAAATGAGTAACGGAATAATTAACAATATCAAAACTACACTGCATAAATATAACCATGATGTGTCAAATGTCATCGTAAAATATGTGAAAGCCGATGCGGTGGGTCTGGTGCCGTTCGGGGAAGAGTGGAATGTCCGGATTAGTGATGATTTGATAGATGAATTAACTAATATACTTGATATTAATCAGGTAGAAATCGAGTATAATCCTAAAATTAAAAAACAATAATAGTTTGATTTAAGTATGAATTTTCTAGATTTTGAACAACCGATTGCTGAGCTTGAAGCCAAAATTGAGGAATTACGCTACGTTGGCAATGATAAAGAAATAAACATCAATGAAGAGATTTCAAGACTCAAAAAACGTAGTGATGAATTAACAGAAACCATCTTTTCTTCATTGACGCCGTGGCAAGTTTCTCAAGTTGCGAGACATCCGCAGCGTCCTTACACGCAGGATTATATTAATCTTATCTTCACCGATTTCGAAGAATTACATGGAGAACGATATTTTGCAGATGATCCAGCAATTATTGCAGGTATAGCAAGGTTAGACGGGAAATCCGTTGCTGTCATTGGCCATCAGAAAGGTCGTGATACTAAAGACAGAATTATGCGAAATTATGGCATGCCAAAACCGGAAGGTTATCGCAAGGCTCTACGAATTATGCAAATGGCAGAGCGTTTTCGTCTCCCAATACTAACCTTTATCGATACGCCAGGAGCCTATCCGGGTATTGATGCCGAGGAACGAGGCCAAAGTGAAGCTATCGCCAGAAACTTAATGGTGATGTCAGAATTAAAAACCCCGGTTATTGCAACAGTCATTGGTGAAGGTGGTTCAGGAGGTGCGCTGGCTATCGGTGTCGGCGATCGTTTGTTGATGTTGCAATATAGTACATATTCTGTGATTTCACCTGAAGGTTGCGCCTCAATCCTTTGGAAAAGCGCAGATAATGCTAAAGAAGCTGCAGCAGCAATGGGTATAACAGCGCAAAGGTTGAGTGAGCTTAACTTAGTTGACCGTGTGATTGATGAACCATTAGGTGGTGCTCATCGTGATTTTAATGGTATCGCTAATAGCTTAAAACTTGCTTTGATTGAGGAATTAGAACAACTACGAACCTTACCAACGCAAGAGATTGTAATACAAAGACAAAACAAAATAAGACAGATTGGTGAATTTAAACAAAATTAGTTTTTCATTACGAGTGCTTTAATCTATCTTAGGCAGATGAACAATTCTGTGTCGACCAGTCTACTCTCACAATATAGTTTTGATTCAATACTCAATACATTTCCACAGGCAAAAAAAATCTGGATAGCCTGTAGTGGCGGAATGGATTCCTGTGTCTTACTGCATTTAATATTTTCGAATAAAGAGAAAATTGCTCAATCACTTGAAGTTATTTACGTGAATCATGGACTACAAGAGAAGAGCGCTGAATGGGGTAAATTTTGTAGAACTCAGTGTGACAGCTATGACCTGCCTTTTACCCAGCTAAATATCAATGACAACTTACCTAAGGGGGAGAGTGTCGAAGCTTGGGCAAGAGAAAAACGTTATGCACTGATTGCTCAAATAATGAACAAAGGAGACTTGCTCTTTACTGCGCATCACCAAGATGATCAGGTGGAAACATTCTTTCTACAAGCGCTACGCGGTGCTGGTCCACGTGGTTTGTCATCAATGCCATTATTTAAAGATATTGCGGATGCCATTCATGTGCGTCCATTATTAAACTGTCGTAGAAGTGAATTACTCTCATATGCGAAGGCGAAT